>Ga0209755_10000157_pt1 | contig 127739 bp, 115 predicted proteins | sample TergutCo191P1_FD_187301 | JGI IMG/M metagenome (GOLD analysis project Ga0209755, IMG submission 187301) | Cornitermes sp. P1 segment gut microbial communities from Petit-Saut dam, French Guiana - Co191P1 (SPAdes) (version 2) | ecosystem: Host-associated > Arthropoda: Insects > Digestive...
TCATCGGGTGAAGAAGCTGATCAATATGACCGGGTGTAACGCGCATAATAGCTGTGTTTTTATCTATTAAACCCTCTTTTACCATATCGACTGCGCATCTTACCGCCGCAGTACCCGCGCGTTTGCCGTTACGGGTTTGCAGAATGAAAAGTTCGCCTTGCTGTACGGTAAATTCCATATCCTGCATATCTTTAAAATATTTCTCAAGACGATTTTTAATCGCCACAAGCTGTTTATAGATAACAGGATTTCTTTTTTCTAAAGTTGAGATTCTTTCAGGCGTTCTGATACCGGCGACAACATCTTCGCCCTGCGCGTTCATAAGATATTCGCCGTAGAATTCATTAATGCCTGTGCTTGGATCGCGGCTGAAACATACGCCCGTTCCGGAATCGTCGCCGAAATTGCCGAAAACCATTGACTGAACATTTACAGCGGTGCCTTTTAAGCCTTTTATTTCTTCCATTTTACGGTATTTAACAGCTCTATCGCAATTCCACGAACCAAAAACCGCGTTTATCGCGCCCCAAAGCTGATCAAGCGGATCCTGCGGAAAATCTTTACCTGTATGTTTTTTTACGATTTGTTTGTATTGACCTACAAGTTTTTCAAGATCGGCGGCGCCAAGATCGGTATCAAGCTCAACTTTCTTTTCCTTTTTTACCGCAGCGAGGGCTGCTTCAAAGCGATCATGCTCAACGCCCATTACAACATCGCCGTACATTTGAATAAAACGCCTGTACGCGTCCCATGCAAAGCGCGGATTTCCTGTCTTATTAGAAAGTCCTTTAACAGCTTTATCGCTAATTCCCAGATTAAGGATTGTATCCATCATACCGGGCATTGATACCGCGGCGCCGGAACGAACTGAAACCAAAAGCGGATCGTTCGGATCGCCGAGTTTCTTTTTCATTACCGATTCAAGCTTTTTAAGTCCCGCTTCAACTTCTTCTTTTATACTTGCAGGGTATTTATTTTTATTTTCATAATAGACGGCGCATACATCCGTCGAAATCGTAAATCCCGGCGGAACCGGAATACCAAGGTTGGTCATCTCAGCAAGGTTCGCGCCCTTGCCGCCTAAAACCAATTTCATCTTTGCATCTCCGTCGGCTTTACCGTTGCCGAAGAAGAAAACATTTTTTTGTTTAGCCATTCAATCCTCCCATTAAAATAATACATCATTTTATTTTTTTAGTCAACAGGTTGATCAAAAATTAATAACTATTTTTTTTTTGATCAATCTGTTACTATTAGATTATGAACTATCTTGACCTTCCTGTCTATAGAAATCAGAAAAAAATTTTATCGGTGCTGGAAAATAATCAAGCTCTTGTTGTTGAAAGTCCGACAGGTTCCGGCAAGACAACGCAGCTGCCGGTAATACTTTATGAAGCAGGGTATGCGCGGAACGGAATCATCGGAATCACTCAGCCAAGACGAATTGCAGCCGTTTCTGTGAGCGAATTTATCGCGCGTCAAACAAAAAATACTATACCCGGGCTTATCGGATATAAAATGCGCTTTGCTGATCAGACAAATCATGAAACTAAAATCAAAATAATGACTGACGGAATACTCCTTCAGGAGATGAAACTTGATCCGTGGCTGTCAAAATACAGTCTTTTAGTCGTTGATGAAGCCCACGAGAGGAGTCTTAACATCGATTTTATACTTGGTTTACTCAAACGGGTGATGGAAAGCAGGCGCGAATTCAAAGTTATTATATCTTCTGCTACAATTAATGCGGAAGTTTTCTCTGAATACTTCGGCGAATGTCCGATTGTAAAGATTGACGCGCAAAGATTTCCTGTTTCGCTTGTTTATGATCCGGTTGATCGGGAATCGGGAGTAGAGAGTAGGGAGTGGGGAAGAAAAAATAGAGAAAATAAATTCGACTCCCGACTCCCGACTCCCGACTCCCAATACAGAGAAAGAGATTCAAGAGGTTATGATAACGATAAAAACGAGCGGTTTTCGTCGAATTTGGGCGCTGATGAGGCGATTTTGGCGAAAATCGAGGGTATAATCAACCGTTTTATAAGTGAAGAACGGGAAGGCGATATTTTAGCGTTTCTTTCCGGCGAAAAAATAATTAAAGAATGTATGAATCGTCTTTCGATTTGTCCTGCGGGAAAATTTTTGCATCTTATACCGTTGTACGGAAGGCTTGGAAAGGAAGAACAGGAAAAAGTCTTTGAAGACGCGCCAAAAGGTAAAACAAAAGTTGTTATTTCTACAAATATCGCGGAAACATCGGTAACAATCGACGGAATTACAGCCGTAATTGATTCAGGACTCGCTAAACTTAACTGGTATAATCCGCGCACATTCACATCAAGCCTGATTGAAGCGCCGATTTCCAAAGCGTCAGCCAATCAACGCAAGGGACGCGCGGGAAGAACATGCGAAGGAACCTGTTACAGACTATACACGCGTAAAGATTTTGAGAACAGATCTTTGTACACAACGGAAGAAATTTTCCGCACCGATCTGTCTGAAGTAATTTTAAGAATGGCTGACCTCGGCATAACTGATTTTGAAGACTTTGATTTTATAACACCGCCTGAAAAAGCGGGATTGATCAGCGGAATCGAAACTTTAAATCTGCTTGAAGCGTTGGAATCCGATCGCAGTCTGTCAAAAACCGGCAAATTGATGACTGAATTCCCTTTAGCGCCGCGTCAATCGCGCATCATTGTGGAAGCTATACTGCGTTATCCCGATGTAATAAGGGAAACAATCATCGCAGCGGCGTTTTTATCAACGCAGAGCCCGTATATTCTGCCTCCGGGAGAAGAAACAGACGCGCGTCAGGCGCATCACCGCTTCCGTGATGATAACGGCGACTTTGTTTCGTACCTCAAACTATTTAAAGCCTACAACGATTCAACCAACAAGATAAAATTCTGCGATAAAAATTACCTTGATGACCGCGCAATGGCGGAAATTGTAAATGTAACGTATCAGCTTGAAGAAATTCTTGCGTCAATGAAGATTCCTGTTCACCAAAGAGCGCAGCCGCTTGAAAATAATGAAATTGACGATTATTTATGCTGCATCGGACGCGGATTGATTCAATTTGTGTGCGTGCGCGAGGGAAGAGGAAAAATCGGCACTTATCGCTCTTTAACAGCGGATAAAATAATAATTCATCCCGGATCAGTGATGTTCCGCGCGGATCCTCCCTTTATTGTTGCCGGAGAAATTGTAAAAACATCCAGAATGTACGCGATGTCAGTCTCTCCGCTGTCAAAAACAGCGTTAAAACGCCTCTCTGAGCATTTACAAAGCAATTTATCGGGTGATCTTTTCACCGACTACGAAAGCGCAGACAGAGAAAAACCGGAAAAGAAAAAACACCAAAGGCAGGTTATCAGAGATTTTACAAACAATATCAAAATCGAAAGCGAAGTTTTCGAAATAATAACGATAAAAGGAAAGAAAACCGTCATTCTGCCGTGGGAAAAACTTCTTCACATCCGCGAAAACCTGTCTAGCGAAACCGTCTATAAAAATTTAAAAGGAAAAATAATTATAAATAATCATTTTAACCTTCTTGAAGGCGAAAAACTCGAATTAATTCTTTCTCTTGTCCCAACGCTGGATGTTGACGGCATTTTTTCCCGCACATGGCCTCGTAAAGAAAATTTTAACTCGCAGGAAAACCTTGAAGCGCTTATAAGCCGCCTAGACAGCCTGGCAAAACCCATCAGATGGAAAAAAAACTCAAAAGATCTGGGCTTTTTAGGCCTTTTCACAGACGGACAGGGAAATTACTGGTTCAGAGCCTCCCGCGGTTTCCACACAAGCGTAAATGAAAGCCTTTCCAGCCTCGAATCGCTCATTGATGAACTTGATGAGGGCGTTGATATCGAGATGAAGCACGCGGTTAATCAGTGTTATCGGAGATTATCGGATTATTTAATTTGAAAAATATGGTATATATAGAACTATGAAACATACATATAAAACGCAAGGGACATGCTCAACAGAAATCCAATTTGACATCAACGATAACATTATAACCAACATTTCTTTTAAAAACGGCTGTAACGGTAATTTGCAGGCAATATCCCGGCTTGCCGATGGAATGACCGCTGAAGAAATAGTAAAGAAGTGCAAAGGAATTGTTTGTACGTCAAACGGAAAAAGCAAGGGGACTTCCTGCGCCGACCAGCTTGCGCTTGCGGTATTAAGCAAGTAAATAAGTTTATTTTGGGGGCTGTCAGCGGCAAAGTAGAGAAAAATGCGAACATTTGTGAACTTAATGGCTAATTATTTATTATTAAAGCTTTTGCACTTCTTCTTTGCTTGAAAAACCTGTTTTAAAATAAATCCTGCTTATGTAGTTTTCCACCGTTCTTAAATTGATGGACAGAGCATCGGCAATTTGTTTATTTGTTTTATTTAGTTTAATTAAATCAATCACATTTGTTTCCCGTTTTGAAAACTTTGCGTAAAGAGACGCGTTTTCTTCCAGTTTGATATTTAACTCGCTGGAGATATATGTTTTTCCGCCCAGTATTGTGTCTATTGCTTTTAAAAGTTCATCTTTGCCGCCTGTTTTTGATAAAAAACCCGAGGCTCCCAGTTTAAACGCAGTCTGTATTTTAAATGGATCGCCGAGAGCAGAACAAACCAGCACAGGCGGTTTTTTAACCGGCTCTCCTTCGATTTTTTTATTATGACAATATTTTTCCAGCATCGGAAGAAAATCAAGACCGTTATCTTCGCCTAAAAGCATGTCAAGGATAATTAGAGACGGCATAGAAAGCTGCGCATCCGCTTTTTCAATTACGTCCATTGCCTCTTTAAGCGACTGCGCCTGAGCGCAGACTGTAAAGAGCCCTGTTTGCTCTAAAATCGAAACAATACCGGCGTTTAACATTGGGTGATCGTCGATTAATAAGACTTCCATTGCAGGTTAATTTAACTTACTTTATTAAGAGGAGAACCTTCGCCTATCACAAATGGGCTAGGTTGAGGTTCAAGTGATATAAAATCTTCAGGGTGCTCTTTGTATTGTTTTCTGCCTTCCTGAACCCATTTTTTTTCTTCGGCGGTTAAATTAGTTTCTATTGCCGGTTCTCTGGCTAAATAAGATAAAAGCGGTTCTACAGATGAAAGACAATAATCCGGTAATTCGTCAATAAATGTGTGTAATTTTTGTCTGACTGCTACAGTTTCCATTTTCAATCTCCTTTATATACTTGTCCTCTTGGCGCTATTTTATAAACAACTACCTCTGTTTCGGTTATATCAAAAATTATTCTGTAATCACCAACTCGCCGCCTATAACCGTCTTCACCTTGCAATTTTATAATATCACCGGAAGGCGGTTCTTTAGCTAAATCCCATAATGCCTGTTTGATACGCTGCTTCATTACGGCATCAAGACTTTCAAGGTATTTTGCCGCCTTCTTTTCGAGAACAACCTTCATAATTAATAATAACAAAATTCCAGTATTTTTCAAGTCTTAACCCCAATCTTATGCGTAAACGCACAAGAATCCCCAAATTTTGCTTAAAAATTGTGCGTTTTACACGCTTTTTTTATTTTTATTTCTGCCTTAAATTTTTACAAATATTCCTGTATGGGAATTTAATATGCCTGCGGCAGCATTATAGCCGCATAAGGAGTTTTGTATGAAAAACAAAATTAAATTAATGGGGATTATCGCTTTTATTGCGGTAATAGGGTTTTCAATGGCAGGGTGCGAAGAAGACAGTGGCGGCGGCGGAATCGGTAAACAACTTGTTGGAACATGGACGAATGATAATGATGGAAAATTTTTTCTTGAAATTAAAACTTTTAGCGAACAAAACGGTCAACCAGTGTATGAATATTTAACTTTTAGTCTTAATGAAGAAGGTTATAGTGGCTTTGGAGGGACAGAGAGAGGGATATTCCAGGTTAATGTAAAGGGTAATACTCTGGAAGCTCAGAGTTTATCAAGTGGTACCGTGCCAACAATAACGCATCAGAGCAATGGAAAAATTATCATATCTGATATGGAGGAGTATTGGTCAAATGATTGGGCTCCAAGTTTCAATGGAACTTATACAAAACGGCAATGACGCAATGGAGTCAGGTACCACATTTCCGTAGTGCCGTTATGTGAAACGGTACGCTAGATATAGCGTATAACGGATACGCAAAAGCGCCTGACACCGCATAAAATGCAGCATAACAATCAGGGGCAGGGGGTATAAACTTCCTGCCTTTTTTGAAGGTCAGGTGTCTTTGCGCTCCACGGTATTTCAAGATAAAATTAATATCAAACAGCCAATGCAATGCGTAATGCGGTATTTACTTCTTCCATTTTGGAATCCGAGAGATGACCAATAAAATTTGTGAGTATACGCTTAGGAAAACTAATAAGGTCATCGCAGAAGATGGCACTGTCATGCTTGAGCCCTTCCTCAACGCCAATTACAACCTGAGTGGAAATGCCGTGGAATTTAGAATAAACAGGAGCGCAGATGACACTGGAAAAACTTTTATCTATACAATCCTGCCGGGAAACAACGAGAAAAACTCTATGTTTCTTTGGGTCGTTCTTAGAGCCTTTGTATACAAGAAATAGGTCGCCGCGTTTCATTTATCTATTTCGTCCATGTACATATTTTGGTACGAAAGCACATCTTCTGCTTCAGCGTTCAGCTCATCTGCATATTTTTCAAAAAGTTCCCTGTCCCTTGCCGCAATTTCTTCCGAGCGGGAACCCTCACCGCTTTGCGGTTCGGCGGTAGATTCGGGAGATTTTACTGAGGTTTGAGCCAAAGTAAAGGTTAGAATAACCGGGCCTGTAGGCACCTCACGGGGAACAGTAATACGGCGGTCAGCCGGAATATTTATGGTCTGAGTAATGGTCATGAATCAAATATAACATAAATAAAAGAAAATATCAACTTGCGGGATAAATTACTCTCTCCTCTCAACCCACCACCGGTATTTCAAGACACACAAGCGTGCCTTCGTTAATCTCGCTTACAATTTTTAATCGTCCGCTTAGTATCGCAGCGCGTTCCTTCATGCTGATAATGCCTATGTGTGATTTATTCATGGACGTAATAATTTGCCCGCTGTCATCCAATGGGGAAGTAAAACCTTTGCCGTCATCGTCAATGCCGATATAAATTATATTATTGCCCTGTCTCATTGTTACTATTACTTCTTTCGCCTGCGCGTGTTTTTCTATATTCGTAAGCGCTTCCTGAACAATTCTAAAAACTTGCAGTCTTTTTTCCATGGAAAGAAAATCCAGTTTAAGGCTTTCGTCAATTTCCGCGCGGCAGTCAATTTTGTTTCTTTTTCCAAAGTTTAAGCAAAGCTGTCTTAATGCGTCAGGCAGTTCGCTGAAACGAAAATCAGGCGGAATAAGATCGTTGCATATATCTCTTGTCTTTTTCATAAGTTCCGACATTTTTAATTCCGCTTTTTCCGGTTCCAGTAACACGCAGCGCATGTCCTGAATAACAGTGTCGTGCAATTCGCGGCTAATTCTTGCGCGTTCTTCGTCCTGCGCGAGCATATAAGCGTGTGAAAAAACAGTTCCGGCAGTTTCTCGTTTTAATGATGTTACAAGAGATTTGTGTAAAAATAAAATGAACAGCATAATTATTATAATAAAAAACATAAGCGCGATTAATAAATTTAAATAGGACGCGTTAATGTACATCTGCGCTTCCCCGTCGATTAATAATAAACTGATAAGACACTTATTAATTTCACCTGAGACTTCTTTTGCTTTTTCCATGTCTCCCAAAGAGACAGAATCGCGAAAAGTTAATGCCAGATATAAAACATTTTCAATCTCCGGGAAATCTTTGACGCTATAAATGAAAAAACTTCGTTTGTCATCGGGTGAAAAAGGAATTGCCCTGTATACACGGTAAAGGTTGGACATTTTAAATTCATGCAGCATCCTTATAAAATCCTCCGGTTCTGAAAGAAGTAACGATTCCGAAGGATGCGGCGATTCCGATGAAATCGATTCATCTACTTGTAATAAAAGATTTTCGATAAAAGTCCACTTGCTTATTATTTCGTGTAATGTAGAGTTATTATGGCTTGTACATGACAGAAAAAGAACGCCGGATAATACGCATAAAACGAATCTCATTAATAAAGAGTATACTAAATATTTGAATGTTTTGATACAATATGCTTATGGAACATAAGAAGTCAAGTTTTATTACCTGCGCTCTTTCAGGAAAAAATATAATAATTTTAACGGCTTTAAGCATAACAGCGGCTTTGTTGAATATTATCCTTAGCGGTTTGGTAATGAATTTCCTAAGATTTCCTTTGTTCCTCGATACTGTATTCACAGCCGCAATTGCTTTTGCCTTTGGTATAATACCCGGTATTTTTACCGCTTTTCTTACCTGGTTTCTTCTAGGCATTTATTACGGCGGCTTCAGTTTTTATGTACTGTGCAGTATTGCGGAAGTATTAATTATTTGCGCGCTCAAACCGCCTGCGCCGGACATTCCGAATTTTGCTTCAAAGGAAAAAATTGCCGCTTCTTACACAGCGCTTGTTTCCAAACTTTTTTTATTATATGTATTGTGTGCGGTAACCATCAGTCTTATAGGCGGAGTAGTGGATTACATAACGCATTTATTTGTAGAAAGAAATTATTACAGCGTAGATGATCTTTTTAAACCAGGTCTTTTTATGAATAATCTGCCGGTTCTTGCCGTAAATATTTTATCCCGAATCCCTGTAAATATTGTAGACAGATTCATCGTTATCCTCGCAGGATACCTCATCTCCAGAGGATTGACGAGGATAATAAAATAAACGGGAAAGTTGCAAACTATTCCTTGATGTTGTATTTCTTCCTGAACCTTTCGATGCGGCCTGCGGTGTCAACAAGTTTCTGCTTGCCGGTGAAGAATGGGTGGCAGGATGAGCAAATTTCAACCTTGATGTCCTTGATCGTGGAACGCGTTTCGATTACGTTACCGCAGGCGCAGGTGATTTTGGTCATTTCGTACTTGGGATGAATTCCGTCTCTCATATATCCTCCAGAATTTGTCCAACTTCGTTTACGGGAAAAATGCCCGGTTTTAACGGTTTAAGGACTAGTCCATGCCTCCGCTTCCGGTGTTCATGGATTTTAGGAATGCTTCATTATTCTTACTTTTCTTCATTCTGTCAACCAGCAGTTCAATGATTTCGATGTCGTCCATGGGGTTTATGACCTTGCGTAAAATCCAGATTCTTTGCAGTTCTTCTTCCAAAAGGAGAAGTTCTTCCTTGCGGGTGCCGGATTTCTTGATATTGATCGCCGGGTACAGGCGGCGGTCGGAAATGCGCCTGTCAAGGTTGATTTCCATGTTGCCCGTGCCTTTAAATTCTTCAAAAATTACTTCATCCATGCGGCTGCCTGTTTCCACGAGTGCCGTGGAGATGATCGTCAAACTGCCGCCTTCTTCGATATTGCGCGCCGCGCCGAAAAAGCGCTTGGGTTTGTGAAGGGCGTTTGAGTCAACACCGCCAGAGAGGATTTTTCCTGATGTTGGAACGGTCTGGTTGTATGCGCGCGCCAAACGGGTGATCGAATCCAAAAGAATGACAACGTCTCTTTTGTGCTCAACAAGGCGTTTCGCTTTTTCCAGTACCATTTCCGTTACCTGAACATGGCGGCTTGCCTGCTCGTCAAATGTAGAAGAAATAACCTCTGCGCGCACGGTGCGTTCCATGTCGGTAACTTCTTCCGGGCGTTCATCAATTAATAAAACGATGAGGTAAACTTCCGGGTGATTTTTTGTAATCGCGTTCGCGATCTTCTGCATCATGATGGTTTTTCCGGTTCTTGGCGGAGCGACAATAAGAGAGCGCTGACCCTTTCCGATAGGGCAGAACAGATTGATGATTCTCTCGCTTACGCCTTCCGTTAATGTTTCAAGATCGAGCTTTCGGTTCGGATACAGCGGAGTTAAATTGTCAAATGGAATGCGGTTTTGAGCAACGGTTGGATCGTCGTAATTAACAGTCTCAACGCGAAGCATCGCGAAGAAACGCTCGCCCTCTTTCGGGCTGCGAATCTGACCGTAAACAGTGTCGCCTGTTTTTAAAGCGAAGAGGCGAATCTGACTCGGGCTTATATAAATATCATCGGGGCCGGGAAGATATGAGTTTTGCGGACTGCGCAAGAAGCCGTAACTGTCCGGTAAAATTTCCAAAGAGCCGTATGCATAAATGATGCCGCCTCTTTCCGTGTGCGCTTTTAACAACGCAAAAACAATTTCCTGTTTTTTTAATACGACCATGTCGTCGTGCGTGATATTGTAACAGCCTGCAAGTTCGCGCAGGTCTTTCATGTTTAATCTTATTAACTCGTTGATTGTAAGGCGAAGTTTTCCATTGTCCTGATCCTGACGCGGAATCGGCTTTCCGTAAAGATCCGGCATCGAAGGAAGTTTTGGAAGCGAAGGCAAAGTGTCATTTCTGTTTTGCGATTCCTGCGGGGCTTGAACTTCGTTTCCGTTTTCTGATCCGTTTGAATCTGATTGATTTGAGGTGTCTTCGTTTTCACCGGCGCCCTCAACTGCCGCTTTTTTGGCTCTTCTTACAACTGCCATTCTTACCACCTATGGATTGTGTCGTTTTCGACAGGATTTACATTGTTTATTATTTCTTTCAGCATGAATTGATAGGATACTCCCACTTTAATAGATTTTAAAAATATTGTCAAGTATATGCCGATATTAAAATTTGCCTTACGCGGCTATACTTTCTGCGCAATAATATTATTTATCATTTCCAGCACGGCAATTGCCGCTCTCAGACGCACTTCATTTCTGCCGCCGGAAAAATGATATTTCTTCCTCTCTGTTTTTTGCCTGACAGCCGCCGCTATCCACACTGTGCCGACAGGCGTCTTGCTTCCGTCTCCTCCGGGCCCCGCAAGCCCTGTTACAGAAGCCGCTATTTCCGCGCCGCTTTTTTCAAGCGCGTTTTCCGCCATTTTACAGGCAGTCTCTTCGCTCACAAGACCGTATTTTTCAATTTCACTCTCATTAAGGCCAAGCATAAATACTTTCGCCTCTTTTGTATAACACACAAAACTGCCCCAAAGAACATCGGACGCTCCGGGAACCTCCGCTAAAAAAGAAGAAACCAATCCCGCTGTGCACGATTCAGCTAACGCAAGTTTAATTGAACAAGCCTTTAAATTTTCTACCGTCTGTTCCGCTGTTTTTTCGGCGCGGATAATCAATTCCGCGGGAAGCACCGCTTGATGTTCCGGCTCGTTTAATTCTGTTTCTATATTACACTCTGACATTACTGCGCTGTAAATCGGCCTTTATTTCTTCAATCGGACGATGGAAAATTTCCACGTCTTTTTCTATGCTTGTCATTTTGCATTTGCCTTCGAATAGAACGCCGTCTGCGATGCGCAGCCTTGCCGCGGTTACGTCTCCGATAACTTTTGCGCCGCTCATCATGTCAACTTTATTCTGCGCATGCACTGTTCCTGAAATATGTCCGTATACGGTAAGAGAGTTTACCGTTATGTGATCGGAATCCACCACCGCTTCCTTGTCGACAATCAAATCGCCTGTCGCTTCTATCGTACCCCTGAACTTTCCCTGAATGCGTAAAGTTGTAGCGAATTTTAAAAAGCCCGTAAAACTCGTAGTTTTACCAAGGACAACAATTTCTGTTTTGTCTTTTTTCTTCCCTTCACGCCTGGGCATGCTTACCTCATTGCTGTTCCTGATGCAGGAATTTTCGTATCTGGCTTTCAAGGACCGAAAGCCCTATTTCGTCTTTCTTAAGATTATCCCATTCATTAATGGTTTTTTCAATCCTGGCGTCAAGAGCCGCGATGTGCTTTCGCACAGAAAGAATTTTTTCGCTGACAGGATTTAGGTGCTGAATCAGCGTTTCCTGATTAAAATTTTCACCCATTGCGGTGTTGTGGCAGATTGTTTCGATCGCTTTATCAAGCTCGTCGATGCCTCCGATAAAGATTGAAAGATTTTCTTTCAAGTCCCTGTTCAAATCTTCGGCAAGCGTAAGACGGGTTTCTCTCACCCTGATTTGATCGAATAACGCGCGGTTGCGCAGAACAGCGTTTATACGCGCGAGTACTTCCGTAAAATTAAACGGCTTTGTAATGTAATCATCGGCTCCCGCTTCGAAACCCGCGACTTTATCTTTTACATCGTCAAGAGCGGACAGCATGATGATCGATATATCTTTGTAATTCGGATCGTTTTTTAACGTTTTTGTAATCTCGCGCCCTGTCATTCCCGGCATGATATTGTCAAGAATGATTAAATCGGGCATAAACTTTTTTACTTTTTCTAAAACCTCAGGGCCATTGTCGCATTTTTCAACTACGAAGCCCAGCTTGGAAAGCATAACTTCGAAAAAATCAAGATTTATGGCTTCGTCATCAGCGATTAGTATTTTTTTTTGGGTGTTCATTGCATGCCTCTGCTCTTTAGTTTCCTCATTGTACACCAAAGTGCTTTGATAATCAATAAGGTCAAGGCGAGGATGACAACCCCCGCCCCAAAATAATCTCCGTAAGTTGTGTAAATTGTATGTGTCGAACTTACAAGCGGTATTGTAACATTAAGATAAGTTTCTTTAAACGGGTCTGCCATTGCGATTATTCTGCCGTTCGGGTCGATGGCGCAAGTCTGCCCCGAAGAGGTTGAGCGTACCATCGGACGGTTATTTTCAACTGCTCTGAAAACAGCCATGGAAAGGTGCTGGTACTGCGCCGTAAGACTGTTTGACCACGCGTCGTTGGAAAGGTTTACAAGTACTTGAGCGCCTTTCAGCGCGAATTTTCTTGATAAATACCCAAAGCAGTCTTCAAAGCAGATGGGAGCAGAAAATGTAAAACCCGGCCCTTTAAATACCGTTTCGTTTTCACCCTTTTCCCAAAAATGAGTATCCGCTTTTTCCAGCCAATTATAAATAAACGGAAACTGTTTTTTATAAGGGAAATGCTCTGTAAACGGAACAAGGCGCAGTTTTCGGTAGCTTTCTGTATTTTTGCCGTTTTCAAATAAAAGCGCCGCGTTATAATCCACCCTGAATTTTTCATTCTCGTCCGGGTTTTTCGCCGGTTCCTTATGCGCGTCATCATTGCCTACCAGAAACGGCGCGTCTTTAGAAGCAAGGTAATCCATCAATTCCCTGATGATGGATGTCATTCCCTGAGACTCAATTTCCCTGTACGTGTAGTGCCAGTGAATCCTTGGAATAATCGCCGTCTCCGGCCATACAACCATCTGCGGCTTAGGATTGGACGCGAGCGCTTCATCGGAGAGCCTCTTTAAGGCCGTCAAGTCTTTGCGGTACGCTTCCGCTTTTTGCCAGTCAAGCGGAGCCTTTGATGCCTCCCATGGATCTGTATTATGCTGAATAAGCGCAATCCGCGTTGAAGGATACCCTGAATAATCCTTCATATTGATAAACCCAAACACGATCGAAGCAATCAACACAGTAAGCCAAATCAACGCAGGAATTTTATCTGTTTTTTTTACCGTGAACCGCACGAACCACGCGAACGTTTTTCTTTCTTCCTCCGTGTTCTCCGTGCCTCCGTGTCTCCGTGTGAACTCTTTTTGTATCATCCCGGCGATGTAAAACGAAGGAAAGGTGACAAGGGCGCTTACGCCCCAGATGCCTGTGATGCTTGCGATTTGAATCAGCGGGATCATCTGCCACTGGGTGTAGCCAATGATTCCGTAAGGGTAGCCCATGAATCCTAAAGTGCATAAATATTCATAAGAGAGCCAGATGAGCCATTGAACCAGATAAAAACGCTTTGGAAAAAATACGCAGGCAAGTTTCAGAAACAGAAATACGACAGCAAGAAAAATTGAATAAACGCCGTATGTAATTATTCCCGCAAGCGGATGAAAACTTGAAAGCCAGTAATTAAAAAGTAAATAGGAAGTAAAACCGAAAAAAGCTCCCCATAACACGCAAACGGGAAGGCTGTGTTTATTAACGACTGTTAAAACGGGGACAAGCGCAAACCACGCAAGAAAGGGGATGCCGTTTATAAAAATGGGATTCGGAAACGACGCCGCAAATAAAACTGACGATAAGACAACAAGCCCGGAATCTAAAAAAAACGCATTAGCTCTTTTTGATAAAATCTCTTTTTTATTTCTTCTTTGGCTTATCATCGTTGATTGACCAGACAGCCTGTTTCAGTTCGCGGCCTGAACGGAAAGCAACCGCTCCGTGCGAACGGATAACAATGGTCTCGCCTGTTCTGGGATTACGCGCTCTTGGACGGGCTTTTCTAACCTTTACTTCGAATGTTCCAAAACCGCGAAGCTCAATCACCTGGCGGCGCATAAGAGCCTCTTTCATTTCGTCAATGATAAGATCGACGGCAGAGCGTCCCTCTGCGCGCGTCATCCCGGTTTTTTCATAAAGAGCGTCGACAATATCCGCTTTTGTGAATTTCTTTGCTGCCATATTACTGCGCCGCTTTCATTGCGTTGTAATAACGCTGCATTCTCGATTTTTTACGGGCTGCCGCGTTCTTTGTGATAATGCCTTTTCCGGCCGCTGTATCGATCTTTTTGATCATTTCTTTTAATGCCGTTTCCGCACCTGAATCTTTTTTCTGTGTGAGAGTTACAAATCTCTTCACGCTTGTTCTTACAGCGCTCTTCGCTGACTTGTTGCGAAGGCGGCGCTCTTCGCTTTTCCTGTGCCGCTTTTCCGCTGAACTGCTTTTCTTAGCCAAAGGATGACCTCCAATAAATTACTATCCGGTTATTAATCACTTGAAATCTGACGGGCGTCTTTCTTTCCGTTTGCACTTCTCGCATTCCGCCATATTTTTAACCTTGCCGCTTTCGAAAAGAGTTTTCATTTTTATCTCTCCGCCGCAGGAGCACATAAATCTCTGTGTCGCGCTTGCGGTACGGCTGTTTTTACTTGCCTGTCCCATGTTTATTTCTCCTTGTTATATGGACAACGTACTATAAAAATCTTTACAGTGTCAAGTTACTCATTTATCTCCGCTTCGCCGGGCGGGAACAAATATAAATCCGGAAGTTTATACGTGCGGTTTAATGCGTAGGACTGCGGATTATGGAATCTGCTTGTCGCCGTTATGTTGAAAAAGTGACTCAGCTCTTCGTAATCCGGAGAATTTACGCGAAGCGAAAATTTGAAATCTTTTGTGTCGTCAGGGATGTCCGCTGTAATCGGCGCAGGCCAGAAACTGAATGAACCCGGCGTGCTCATAACCATCGAATAGGGGTTCTGCCAGTTGTTGTTTCTCATCGAGGCAAGTTCTCCCTCGCAGTAGAGCGAAACGTCAACGTCTACTATCGGTTCAAAACTTATGCCGTTAAAAATCCTGCCGGAAATAGTCGGGATATCGTACAAGGGGCTGTTAATTTTATAGGTGTGTGCCGGCGTTCCGTCGTGAGGAGCTGTCGGACGCATGTTATGGTTTACAAGACGTAAACCTTTGTAAATAAGCGTAGTAATGTCCGCCTCAATCTGCTGGCGTTTAATGCTTGTCTGTTCGATCCTTGTGAACCCGCGGTTTGAAACAATGTAGTTTGGTTCAATGCGGTTAAGAACATAACAGATTGTATCTATCCTGCATTGATAACACATGCAAAATTTATCCGGATTGCCGCTTTTTTGTACTTCATCAAAAACATTCTGCACCGAGCTAAATACGAGGTCTTCGTTAGTGTTGTGTATATCCATCTATTTCTCCCCTAATTCATTACTCTCTGGATTATACTACATATTTGCGGAAATGTCTTTAGGTTTTCCTTATATTTTTGATTAATAAATACCCTGATTGTGTAAAGCGTTTTTATAAAGGCATTGACCGTTTCTTCCTTAAACGCGCTCGAACTGGAGCCGAAATTGCGCTTTTCATCGGTGACATACAGGCCTGTCTCAAAGGACACGGGTTCCGGTATATCGATGATTATGTCCTCTCCGTTGATTTTAAAGCCGGATTCGCGCAGAGCGTCTGCGACCTTTTCCTCAATTTGAGCCCTGTTACCTATGACTTGAATGGCGGAGCTGTTCACTTGTTCCGGCGAAAATTCTGCCGCTGTGATAAAAATCCTGCCTTCACGCACTGAATCTACAAGAGAGCCGCCGGTTTTTTGCCCAAGAAGGGTAAAAAGGCTCATATCATCCAGGTCATACAGGTCTTCTCCTGATAATTTTCCGGATTCCAGACCGTTTATAAGCGCTTTTTTGACCATCGAAGTGGCTGCGCGTACCTGTCTGTGCCAATAAACAGTGCGGTACATCAAATATTTGGAAAAAAGTACCGATTCAACATTGGGAATCAGGCGGGAATCGATGCTTGCGCCGTTTTCTTTATCAGGATTGAGCCTTGACAGTATAAAATCGACGTCCTGCGCGCCGTAAGGCACTCCGCAGTACCGCGCGTCCCGGTTTAAATAATCCAGCTTATCAGGGTCTAAGGCGCCCGAAAGGAGCTTTCTGTAAAAACGAAGCTCATCGCCTGTTCCTGTTAATGAAGAAATTCCCTTGTCCACAATGGCGGCAGTAAGAGCAGGGTCGGCTCCTGTGGCGGCTACAAGGCTTTTTACCGGTTCTTTTAAAATAATTCCGCCCGTCAGCGCTTCATGCGAAGCAAGGGACAATTCTTTTAAAGAGTGGGTATACGGGAAATGCCCAAGGTCGTGAAGAAGGCAGGCCGCAAGGAAGGATTTAACTCCCTCAGGTGTCAGCCACGCGGAAGCACCTCTTTCCGCAAGATTCTGAAGAAGCCGTCTTCCAATGTGATAAACGCCGATAGAATGGCTTGCCCTCGTATGAGTCGCTCCGGGATACACAAGGTAAACGGGCCCCAATTGCATTATGCGGTTTAAGCGCATAAAAGGAGCGGATTCCGTAAGAAGCGCCTGTTCCTCTGTCATATAGATATGACCCCATAAAACATCGCGGACAGGATAGGTGTAATTTTCGTTTAAAGAGGCCTCAATTGTAGTCTTCATTTAGCGTTTAATTATAGAAAAAAATAAATATTTTTACTAGAATATAAGCATGGGCATATATGCTTTTTAAAAACCCAACACGCCTTGCGGCGGCTCTTTTATTTATTCTCGTTTCGGCCTTTGCTGCGGCTCAAAGCAATCCGTCAAGAGGTTCCATACCGGAGGAATTGCTGCGTCCGGGAAGGGGAGAATCTCCGCGGTATCCAATTGATATAGTTATAGGAGATCTTGGACGCGGGAGGGCAAGCGCGGGAGCGTTCTCCTACGCCGGCACAATTACCGCCGCCCTGATTTCGGCAAGGCCGGATCATCCTTTGCTTGCGTCCATAAATTCTGAATTGAGAGACAGTTACCTGATCGCGATTGATGTGATTAATCCCATAAGCGTAAGAATCGGCGGCGGTAGAATTGAGCCCGACGGAGCCGCATCGTTCCTTGTGCGTTTCATGGGAAGAGAGCAGTCAATCACAGGTGAATTATATTTAAGGTATGTGTCAAGACCGAGCCTTGAAAATGAAGGAGAAGAGGCTTCCTCAGGATATTGGATTTTTGATGAGCTGCTTCTTGAAGAACCGCGCGATCGTGAAATTGAATTTAAAGAGGCGATGCAAAGGCTGGATTATTTTCCTTATGAGAGGTTGTATTAATTTATGGCAACACCGGTAGGACGAATAGAAAAGGAATTTCTCTTTAAGGCTTTATTCGATGAAAAGCTGCCTGTCATGTATATGAAAGACAGAACAGAATATACTCTGACGCTTGCCCAGCCTGCAAGCGACGAACTGGTCTTCCGTCCGGCAAGGTCTCTTGGAGTTTTAAAAAAACGCGCCAAACTGGATTTGCTCTTTAATTACCGCGGACAGGTGATTGATTTCGCCGCTGAAATAATAGGGCAGAAGGAAGAGCTTGTTTACTGCAAGGCTCCCGATACGCTTTATAAAAATCTTGACAGGAATTATTTAAGAGTTGATACGCCTTCGGATTTAAATGTTCTTTTTACATTCCGCGGAGACCGGTACAACCTGACATTTCCGAAAATAATGGAATATGAAAGTATCGACGGCGATAATCTTATCCGGAACATAGATCCAAAAAATCTTTCCGGATTAATAAAACAGATAACAGGCATGTTAAGCAATTTTGCGGACGGATATAAAATTATAAATTTTAAGGATAAAAAACCCGAGAGCATGGAAGAAAGAATTGTCTCTGAAACCGGAAAGACATTGTTTATTCCGTCGACGGTGGGCTTTCTGCCTAAAACGGATCCGTATCCAAGGAAACGCATTATAACCGAAGATATGTTCAAGCGATATCTTGAAACTACAGGCGTAGGCGCGTCATTTTTGGATGAGAACTGTTCGCGCTTTTTAAAAAATAAATTTAACGACGGCGTTTTTTCCGATGCGTGGATTCCGATTCTTTTTCATGAATACGTAATCGGCTATATTCATATCTGGATCGAGAAAGAAGGACGTCTTCCTTTCGATTTCAGCGTGCTTGATAATGTTTATCAATACGCAAAAGTGCTTGCATTCGGCTTAAAGGAAAACGGATACTTTGAGCACGGCAAAGTAGAAAACCAGGCGTTTGAAGGAAAAGTTCTTGACATAAGCGCGTCGGGGCTTTTGTTCGCGTACCCTTTCGGCGCGAGCCTTGCCTCTACGCTTTTAGTTGACGCTGAATTAACAGTTACTGTAGAAGCGCCCAACCGCACGATTAATGTTGTCGCGCGCATTGTGCGCCGCTTTAAAGACAAATCCGCAAGCTATTTCGGCTGCCGTTTTTTAAACATGGAACCCGAAGACACGCGTTTCCTGTTTGAATATTTATACGGCAGGCAGCTGGACTCGTCGGATCACGCGTTTTTATCGGGACAGGTTTAGTAGTTAGGAGTGAGGAGAAGATTTTACGTTGAGGCACAGAGTGTTGGAACAAACCCTTTGTGCCTCGTCAGATAATTACTTGTAAAGAGTTATTGTTAATGAATTAAAACCAATTTCGATTTCATTATTTGCATCTCCTTTTTTTACGCTAATTAAATCAAATTGCACTATGTTATCTGTTGCTATTGTGACAGTTGTTCTTTTAATTCCCGGTAAACTGTTAAATGTAGGCGAAGGAATTAATTCCTTTGATGTAATTTCTACAGCTAACGGGCGTCCTATTTCATCCAGAGCGCCGAGTGACGGTGTGACATACCATTTTCCACGCGCCCATGATGGAACAGTAAATGCGTCTTCAAAAAGATCGCAGCTTGCGATTGAAAAAACAAACATTAATACTAAAAATCCAAACAATATTTTTCTACCTGCCATAACTCACTCCTTTTATATTTATATTAATAAATATATCATGATTTTCTTCAAAAAACTGGTTAATTTTGTAATATTAAGATATATTAGCAATCAAATGGTAAAATTCACCGTGTTGGCAAGAAAACACCCGGAATATTTTCAAAATATTGAAAAATTCGAAACAAAATACAATATACGTATAATAAACAAAAGTTTATCCGTACCCCCCCCCCCCCATTCACCGCCGCCGCAAAATTGTAAGCATTTTTTAATTAATTACATTTATTTATTATCTCTTCTCTTCGTTACGCGTAACAAGCGGAATCGATCTGAAAACTTATCGTCTTCTCGTTTTACCAAAATTAGGATTGCTCCGCTTTTTATATTACTCCGTTGGAGTAAAAACCGCTTACGGACATTAGTCCGAAAAAAAAGGAGTGTTTTATGAAAAACACATTAAAGTTTCTTGGGATTATTGCCTTTACGGCAATAATCGGGTTTTCCATGCTGTCCTGTGATATGCTGTTTCCTTCTGAGGAAGAAGAAACCCCTGGAAAACTTACTCTTACAGGATTTGATAACCAATACAATGGGTATTTTGTATGTGCAACATGGGATAACGGAACTCGTGTTTGGGCAGCCAGCTATGATAAAAATAGCGATACCTACATCCAAGGTAAAGTAGTAAATAATCAAGTTGTTCTTAATATGTATGATTTTACTAATAATCCTTCTAAATCAATGAGCGCCGGAGTAAAAACTGATATCTATTTAAATTTCCGTAATCCCGCGTATTATGAGGAAAAAGTAAAAAAAAGTGAATTTAGTAAGTATGAAGTACCTAAATATATATTTTCAGCTACTTTCACTGATGGAAACGCCGCACATGTAGTTGGCAGCACTGGTTCTTGGGCAGGCAGCATTAATTACTTGCCTTAATTAAAACTTTCTGCGCGCCGTTTGACGGCGCGTTGAAAAAGTGGTAATTGGAAAAAATAAAAAAATACCTGGAAAATAATTAAAAAGAATTGGCAGCCAACACACTGTGTTTTTGTGTGAACCTCTCGGCGGAGAATGAAAAACCTTGACAATTATTTATACCTGCGTTATACTTTTGATATGAAGACGGCTATTTCTATTTCAGATACATTATTTGAAAAAGCGGAAAAAACTGCCCGGTATATGGGTATTCCCCGAAGCAAATTATATGTAATTGCTCTTGAGGAATATATTTCCAAAAATAATGGCGAGATGATAACGCAAAAATTAAATGAAGTATATTCAAAAATTAACAAAAACGATTTAGAAAAGGATCTTGCTGTAGGGCTTGAGTCATTAAGGAATTTAACAAAAAATGACACGTGGTGAATTATGGTGGGCTGATTTTGGAGTGCCATTCGGAAGTGAACCCGGGTACAAACGTCCTGTGATTATTATACAAAATGATTTCTTCAACAAGAGTAATATAAATACTACTATTGTAATTCCATTAACTACAAACATGATACTAGCTGATGCGCCCGGTAATATAATATATAAAAAAAATGAATCAATATTAAAAAAAGATTCTGTAATAACAATATCACAAATAGAAGTAATAGATCGTCAAAGGCTTATTGAAAAAATTAATAAAATAGATAAGTCAATAATGAATAAAATTGAAAATAATATAATGTTTGTATTAGGAATTAATAAAAATTGGTAACTAACACTCCGTACCGCCGTAAGCAGCTTAAAATTTAAAATATCCTCTTATAACTATTGTAAAATAAAACAAAAAATGATATTACCACGTTTTATAGAATAAACAGATAAGGAAGAATATTATAAAAAAACATTCAAAAAGACTTGGGATAATCGTTATAGCGATAACTTTAGTCTTCGCTTTCACGGCTTGTGAATCACTTCTCGGTATGTTTGGACCGTCATCGTCGTTAACCCGAAACGTTAAACGAAATCAGTCTGGTTCTGAACGTCTTGGCGTATTTTTCCTATCTTTCCAGTTTCCTGTAAACATATCTGTGCGGGCTGTCAGCCGCGGAGCCGAGTTTTTCGCGTCTCCACTGCGCGTATTCCGACCAGTTACCATCGTACCATACCACTTCGCCGTCTTCAAAAGCGAGTATGTGCGTAACAATTCTGTCTAAAAACCAGCGGTCGTGGCTTATAACAAGGCTTACGCCTGCGAATGTATCAAGAGCGTCTTCGAGCGCGCGCAAAGTGTTTACGTCAAGGTCGTTTGTGGGCTCGTCGAGTAACAGCACGTTTGCGCCCTCTTTTAACATCATCGCGAGGTTAAGGCGGTTTCGCTCTCCGCCTGAAAGTACGCCTACTTTTTTTGATTGATCAGCTCCTGAAAAATTGTACCATGCGCAGTAGGCGCGGGAGGGAACTTCACGCGCACCTTGTCCTGCGCCGATTTTGATTAAATCCTGCCCGTCGGATAACTGCTCCCACACGCTTTTTTCACTGTCGAGTTTATCACGCATTTGATCCGCGTAACCAATCTGAACGCTGTCTCCAAGTTTTAAAGAACCTGCGTCAGGTTTTTCGCTTCCTGTTATCATTTTAAAAAGAGTGGTTTTACCCGCGCCGTTAGGGCCTATGATGCCGACGCAGGCTCCGGGAGGAACAGTAAAGCTCATGTTGTCGAATAACAGTTTTTCTCCAAACGATTTAGAAAGCCCTTCCGCTTCGATAACCAATTTTCCAAGATGAGGGCCTGCGGGGATTGTAATTTTGCTGTTTTGAGCCGCGTTACGCGAACGTTCGCGCTCGTCGTCCTGATACAGTTTTTCGTAATTGGAAATGCGCGCCTTGCTTTTCGCGTGACGTCCCTTTGGACTCATGCGTATCCATTCAAGTTCGCGCTGTAAAGTTTTTCGTCTGTCGCTTTCGCCTTTTTCTTCCAGCTCAAGTTTTTTTTCTTTTTGCTCAAGCCAGCCCGTATAATTTCCTTTCCATGGGATGCCTTCGCCTCTATCGAGTTCAAGTATCCAGCCCGCGACATTGTCTAAAAAGTAGCGGTCGTGAGTAACGGCGATTACAGTTCCGGCATAATCCTGAAGGTGACGCTCAAGCCACGCGACGGTTTCCGCGTCAAGGTGATTGGTCGGCTCGTCGAGTAACAGAATGTCAGGCTTTTTTAAAAGCAATCTGCAAAGAGCGACGCGCCTTCTCTCTCCGCCTGAAAGATGATCGACAACTTCGCCGCCGGGAGGACAGCGCAGTGCTTCCATCGCAAGCTCAAGGCGGCTGTCGAGGTTCCAGCCGTCAGCTGCCTCAATCTTTTCCTGAAGCTCAGCCTGTTTTGCGCCGAGCTTGTCGTAATCAGCGTCAGGCTCGCCGAACGCTTCACTTACTTTATCAAACTCGGCAAGGAGAGTGACAAGTTCGCTGACACCTTCGGAGACAATTTCCTTGACAGTTTTTCCGGGCGCCAGATACGGTTCCTGTTCAAGAAACCCGATTGAAAAACCGGGGCTTATCGAAGTTTCGCCAGCGAACTCCGTGTCCGCGCCAGAAAGGATTTTTAAAAGGCTCGATTTTCCCGAGCCGTTAAGGCCGATAACGCCTATTTTTGCGCCGTAAAAGTAGGAAATACTGATATCTTTTAAAACCTGTTTTGTTCCGTGCTTTTTTGAGACTTTGTACATGGAGTAAATTATTTTTTTATCATCTGTTGACATACTTTTTTTTCCTTATATTATTGTTTGTATGTTAAAATTATCCAATTAATGATGATTGGTCAACCTGAAATTTTCTTATTTTAACATGTTGGAGAGTTTGTATGGGAAATAATGATAAAGAGTTTGTTGAATGGACGAAAAAACTGGAGTGCGGGGTTAAACTCATTGATGACCAGCATAAACAGCTTGTGAACCTTGTAAACGAGATGTTTGATCATGTAACCGGAAATTCCGTTCAGGAGCACGATTACTTTAACAGGGTAATACAGGAAACAGTTAAATATGTAAAAATCCATTTTGCCACGGAAGAAAAAATTATAATTGCGACTAAATTCAAAGGTTACACCGAACATAAAAAAGAGCACGAAAATTTTATCCGCGCGGTTGTAGAAAATATAAAAGAATATGAATCCGGAAAAAGATATACGCTTTCCACATTTACAAGATTTCTGAAAGACTGGATATTGTCTCATATCGCTTTTATGGACAAACAGTATTTTGAATATTTCAGGCAGATCGCAACACGCAAGGAAGATGGGAAGCTGAGCATTACTTCCGATGACATCAATAACGCATAGTTAAAAGTTTTCGATATTATGTTATATTTGCCTCATGTCCCTTAACTGGAAAGAGATTAATCTGATTCTCGAAGAGCTTGATTTGCACGGCGCGCAGATTCAAAGCGCCGTACAAAGCGCTTTTGATGTGATAATTTTGCGCTTTCATAAAAAGGGAGAGACAAAACAGGTGCTTGTAAGTTTAAGCTCTGGCGCGTGCAGACTGCATGAAACTTTCCGCGCTGTTCCAAAAAGCGAGAAGCCGCTTCGTTTTGCGCAATTTCTGTCATCAAAAGTTGTAAACGGCTGGGTTACAGATATTAGCCAGCTTGGCGATAACCGTATTATAAAAATTGTTGTTAAAAGAGCCGGAATTGCCGTTGATTCTGATAGTGACACTGTTGTTTACAATCTATATATACGTCTTTGGTCAAACGCCGCGAATTTTATCGTAACTGAAGACAACGGAACAGTGTTAGACGCAATGCGCCGGAATCCCAAGCGCGGCGAAGTAACAGGCGGCCATTACGTGCCTGAAGAAAAGAAAGAAGAAAATTTACCGCGAGGCGCTTCAGCTAAAATTGTTTTGAACGCGCAAAGCAAAGAAGAGCTAGAGATAAAAAATGATAGTAATAATAAAACAAAACGCGAATTTATAGTTCGCGATCTTTCCGGCGAAGGCTCTTTTAATAAAAAGATTGAAGAATTTTACACTGCGCAAGGCGGCTCTCTTTCACTTGAAGCGTTACGCGAACAGGCAAGGCGGGGCTGTGAAGGCAGTCTTGGGAGAATCACGGCCGCTCTTGATAGATTAAGGGAGAAGGAAAAATTATTTAACAACGCGGGCAGACTCAAAATCTACGGCGATTTAATCCTGTCAAATATAGCGGCTATTAAGCCTGACACTCAATGGCTTGATGCGGAAATTGACGGAGAAGAGGTGCGAATTGAGCTTAAGCCGCGGACTTCGCCTTCCGCGATGGCGCAGGAATATTACGAGCAGTACAGAAAAGCAAAAAACGGTTTAGCGGATATTCAAAGAGAGATTGCAGAGGGAGAGAATGAGCTAAAAGAAGTAAATGAAAGACTTGAAAAACTGTTAAGCGAAACAAATCCCCTGATCCTTGCAAAATTAATAAAATCAGGCGGCGCTGCGCGTAACAATAAAGCCCTGTCAAAAAAAGATGCGCAGCGAAAGACGCGTGAGCGTCCGGGGCTTTCATTCAAACGCGGAGACTGGCTTATAATTGTAGGAAGAGACGCGAAAGAAAATGACGAACTATTACGCCGTCATGTAAAAGGAAACGATCTTTGGCTTCACGCAAGAGATTATCACGGCTCTTATGTGTTTATTAAACAAAGAGCAGGGAAGTCAGTCCCGCTGGACATTCTTCTGGACGCCGGAAACCTCGCGATTTTTTATTCAAAAGGCAGAAACAACGCGGGAGGCGATTTATTCTACACACAGGTAAAATATTTACGCCGCGCAAAAGACGGTCCTAAAGGACTTGTAATTCCAACACAGGAAAAGAATCTGCACGTCAAGCTTGAAGAATCGCGGCTAAGATCGCTTGAGGGATGCAGGGTGTGAGGGGTTTTAAAGTGTATGCTTAAAGATGCCATGAAAGGCGTGAGCGCAAAGGCCTGACGGCTAAGATGGCTGGGTTTAATAAAAGTGTGCCTTGCTCCTTCGCTTCGCGAACGGCATTAATAAGACTGCGCGAAAAGCAGCCAAGCTGCTGGCGCAGCAATTATATGAGCCGTCAGGCCTTTGCGCTCACGCCGTTCTGGTAGATTTATTAGCGTACACTTTAAAAATAAATTCATTGCAAACAACAATTTTGCTATCTTTGTGATTCACTGTTCATAGAATTGCTGCAATAACAGCTTGGCGGGAGCTATTCTATATCGAAAATGAGTTCGTGTTGGTTCGTGTTGTTCGTAGTTAAAAAAACAAATAATTTTTCAATTTTTTCCATTTTCAGTCATGCAAAATGGCTAGTCCGCGCCATAAATAGGCACAGAATTTTTACTCTCGAAATTTCTGTTCGGGCTGTCTTTTGACGGCTTTGGAAAACCACTATATGGAGATTTATATGGACACAAACGTTAACAGAAAACACAAGGACAGCGTGTTTTCACTGCTCTTCGGCTCACCGGAAGTCCTTCGGGAACTGTACTCGGCTATCGAAGGAATTGATGTTCCTCAGGATACCATCGTAGACATCAATACCCTCTCGGACGCTCTTTTTATGACCAAGATTAACGACTTGTCATTTACTATCAATGATAAAATCGTAGTGCTTATTGAACATCAATCTACGATTAGTCAGAATATCCCTCTGAGATTACTAATGTACATCTCAAGAGTCTACGAGAAAATCATTGAGAGCAAAAATATCTATCACAAGAAACTTATCAAAATTCCAACACCGGAATTTATTGTACTTTACAATGGCAAAGAGAATTATCCTGATCATCAGGTATTAAAACTTTCTACTGCTTTCAAGGACATTTCCGGTTTAAAACTACTTGAAAACGCAGAATTACCGTTAGAACTGGTAGCTCACATTTATAACATTAAACCTGGACATAACTCTGAAATACTGGAAAAATGTATAACTCTTAATAATTACAGCATACTTATAAGCAAAATAAACGAATACAACGTATATATGCCACTTGCTGAAGCAGTAAAAAAGGCTGTATTATACTGTATAGAGCACAATATCTTGAAAGAATTCTTGGAAGCCAATAGTTCGGAGGTATTCAATATGTTGACTGACGATATAACCATAGAAGAGATAGCTGAGATTCGCGCAGAGGAAGCTAGAGAAGAAGGTATTGAGATAGGCCGTGAAGAAGGCCGTGAGAGTGAAAAACTTGTTGTTGCGCGTAATCTGATTGCGAAAAATGCCACACTTGATTTTGTGAGTGAGATTACCGGGCTTTCACTGGAAGAAATAAAAAAATTATAAATCTTCCTAAAAACTGCAGCTTTCTTTGTTTCAATCCTTTGATATATCCGCCTAAATTCGTTATAATACCTCCATGGCGAAAGTAACCAAGGTAAAGACTGCTGCGAAGAAACCGGCGAAAAAATCAACTGAGCTTGAGAGTCTCTCCAAGGAATTAAAATCACTTATTCCGAAACTTGACGAAGAGGGGCTGGCATTTCTTGTGAAGCAGGCTCATGTTCATTTGTACAACATGCAGGTGGACGCGCTTAATCAAACCATTGTTAAAGACGCACAAAGAAAAAGCGTCCGCTCTTCCGGAAGCGCTTCAAAGGTAAAAAAAGCAACAAATGAAAAAAGCGTTTTCGGCGATATAAAAATTTCTGAAACAGGCTCCGGTTATCACCTTTTATGCAATAATCAATGGATTTCATTTACAAAAAACGAAATAACGTCAATGGCAAAAATAGCTCTCTGTGAAGACTCTGAATTGGAAGTAAGAGGACGATTTTTCAACTGGCTTCTACGCGAACGCAGCGACCTTCTTAATGCTGCCGGAATTGTTGATAAATTCGATGATAAATTGAAAGTTTTAATCTCGCTTATAAAGAAAAACTTCAAAATAAAAAAATAATCCGCGCTAATCCTTGTAACTCGTGTAATTAAAAGGTGAACCATCGCCTGCCTGCGGTATGCCCGGTTGAGGTTCCATGTTCTCATAAAACTATTTTATAAATTCTCTTATTTTTCCTTGCATACGGCCCCGGCAAACACTAGAGTTAATATATGGAAGCTTTGCTTGCCCAGAAAAGACGTGTTCGAAGCTCTGTCGGAGCGGGGATTTTTTATCCCGAAGATAGGAAAGAAATTCTCGAATATTTAAGGTCTTTTGGTCTGGAAGAGGGCAATGGCGGCTATGCGCAGGCGATTATTGCCCCTCATGGAGCATGGAATTACTCGGGGAAGCTTGTTGCAGAGGCTTTTACATCGGCAATGGGCAGAAGTCAAAGCATAAAACGGGTAGTAATCCTTGGTCCATGCCATGATAAGAGAGAAAATGGGCTGTTTTTGTCAAATTCCCACTCGTTTCACACTCCTCTAGGCAAAATACCGGTGGATCAAAGCCTTTCTGAGGAGATTGAGTTCCATGGAAGCTTCTTTGAGATTAACGATATCCCTCATCTCAGCGAACATTCCATTGAAATCCTTCTTCCTTTTGTAAAATATTGCTTCCCTCAGGCGTCGATTGTGCCTATTTTGATGGGACAGCCGAAAGCTCAATATATTTATGACCTTGCTCAAGCTTTAAAAACCGTAATTGCCCCTGTTTTAGACGAGACTTTGATAATTGTTTCCTGTAATCTTTCATGCGATAACAACCAGCAGACAGCCCGGCTTTTGGCGGAAGAAACCGTCAGTCTTTTCGCGCAAAGGAACTCTCCGGCTCTCGCTTCGGCCATTCTGGACGGCAGGCTTAACGCATGCGGCGGCGCGCTTGTAGCGGGTCTTTTTGAAAGCGGTCTTCTGGACGGAACTCAGGGTTGTTCCGTAGCGGACAATATGGTAAGCGCGGTTGGAGCCGAGAATAATACAGTTTTTTACAGCGAACTGTCATACGGCTGATTTAACGCTGTAAAATAAAAGCCGATAATAAAATATGCGCAGGTTGCCGGTTTTTTTTCTTTTTATATTTATCAGCTTTATTGCATGCAAAACGCCTCCGCAGATTACGCTTCCGCCTCCGCCGCCTCCAGAACCTTCCGTTAAAATTCTTGAACCGGAATTTATTGTTTCGTCGATCTATATTATTCAGGCTGATATTGTCGTCACCGAATTTGAAGCCGTAATAAAAGTTATTAATCCCAATGATTTTGCCATGGAGCTTTCATCAATTGTTTACGAATTATTCGGAAGCGGCCGTTTTTGGTCCGGCGGAAGCACAAGTAACATTCTCCAGATTCCGGCAAACGGTTTAAGCGAAACGAGCTTTAAATTTAATATGAATTTTATCGATATGGACAGAAGACTTTTAGATGATGTTATCGCGATGAGGCGCGTTTATTACCAATTTAAAGGAAAGGCTCAGGTGCGTCCCGTTATCTGCGATATATCCGCGTTTTTTGTTGATTTTAGCTGCTCCGGCCTTTCAGAAGTGAAGCCAAAATAAAAACGCAAGAATCCTAAAAATTAAAATATTAACGGCAGCACTCCGTCGATACTTGTTTTCCCTGTTAGCGCCATTATCAGCCTGTCCAATCCCATCGCAACCCCTGAACAGCTTGTGAATTTTCCGCCTTCAAACATTTTCCAGTAATCGTGATCAACTTTGTGCTGAACCGCCGCGCTGTGTTTTTTATTTGTTTCTTCATTAATAAAAAATTCTTTTACTTTCTGCGGATCGGTTTCTTCAGAAAAACAATTCGCGAGTTCAATTCCTTTCCAGTACAGTTCCCAGCGTTCAACTGTTTTCCCGTTAGCTGCTTTTTTCGCAAGGCAAGGCACAAACGCCGGGTAATCAATCAGCGCGACAGGTTTATCGCGGTTTAGGCGCGGCTCCACAGCATGAATAAAAATCAAATCATAAAGCTGGGGAACTGTCATTCCCTGCATCGGCTCCAGCCCAAGCCTGCGGGCCTCCTCAGCCATCGCCTCTATGCCTTGCGCCGCTGTTTCAAACAGATCGAACCCTGCATGCTGCATAAAAGCATCCGCAACTGTGATTTTATTAAACACATTTTCACTATTCCTCTGTGTCTCCGTGTCTCTGTGTGAAATCTTCCTGATTAATTCCTCGGTCAGCGAAAGAGAATTCATATAATCCGCGTTCATTGTATAATACTCAAGCATCGTAAACTCAAAGTTATGAAGGCGCCCGGCAGATTCGCAGTTACGAAAACATTTACAAATCTGGAAAATATTCTCGCGGTGCTTTGCTATAATTTTTTTCATCCAGATTTCCGGCGATGGGACGAGGTATAATGACTGGTTTTCTCTTTTACTTCCGCGCGCGAAGAGCTGCTCTGTTTCAAAAACTTCAAGGCAGGATTCAGGGATCAAATCCGGTGAGAGAAGAGGAGTGTCCAATTCAAGATAGCCTCTGTCATCAAAAAAATCTCTCACCTGTTTAATAATGGAGGCTCTTTCCTGTAACATCTCCAAATCCATGAATTACTCCAATAAAATTAATTAAAACTGTGATTATGTCATTCTCAAGACTGTCTCTTTCCATTTGCGGCCTCTGTCGAACTCGTTTAAAAACATTCCAAAGCTTGCGCAGCCTGGCGATAACGCGACATTGTCTTCGCTCTCTGCTTTTTCGATCGCGCAGCTTACGGCTTTTTCTAAATCATCAAACGGCCCTACGAATGAAACGCCTTCTTCTTTTAAAAGAACGCCGAGTTTTTCGCTGCCGTTTCCCGCAAGCAATATTACCGCCTTTGCTTTTGCCGCTTTTTTTGCCAGAGAGGAAAAATCAAGGTTTTTGTCCGTGCCGCCTGTCACAAGAACCAGAGAAGAATTTTTTGTTAACGCGTCAATGCAGGCGCAGGCTGCTTCGGGAATTGTCGCGGCGCTGTCGTTGTAAAAACGTATGTTGTCTGCCGCGTGAAAAAACTCAAGACGGTGTTCGATGCCTTTAAAATCAGACAGAGCGCGGCGAATAACATCCGGTTTAACGCCAAGAGCGTACGCGGCAAGGGAAGCGCTGAGTAAATTTACCCTTTGGTGGTATCCCGGCGTTAAAAGTTTTTCAGGCACAAGTTCTGTAATTTCTTCCAGCGTGTTTTCAAAATTATAAAGGCGCGCAAGACCGAGCCCTGATGAATCGATCCAGCCGCCGCTTGTGCCTTCAGCTAACGGAGACTGCGACCATACAAGAGGCCGCGCTTTTGTCTGCGAGAGAAAACTTTTTCCCCATTTATCATCGCCTGCTATTGTGATGCAGTTCGCGTCCTGTCCGCGGTAAATGTTTTTCTTGTCGTCAATGTATTCATCCATTGACCCGTAACGGTCCTGATGATCTTCCATTATCGCGGTAAGGACAGCCGCTGCAGGTTTTAAAAGGGAAGTTCCGTCAGAGTTTACATGCGCTTTTATATCACCTAATTGAAAACTTGACAGCTCTAAAACCACATCGTCGTCTTTTGTAAGGTCGTCCAAAAAAATTAGAGGAGAGACGGTGATGTTTCCGCCAATGTAAGATTTTCCTTTCTGTCTGTCTCTTGAAAGAATCCAGTGAAGAGCGGCTGTGGTTCCGCTCTTTCCCTTTGTGCCTGTTACGGCAAAAAGCCTTGCCGGGGATTCCCGCAAAAAAAGTGAAAGATCGGTTTCTATTTTTTTAGAAGCCTGCAAAAAAGGAGAGTCGGGGCGCACTCCAGGATTTTTTATCACTATATCGGCATTTTTAAAATCATCAATTTCATGTTTTCCAAGAACATAACGCGCAGGTTCTTTTCCAAGCCCGCGGCAAACTGCGTCCAGTTTTTCTATGGAAGGCATTAGCGTTTCTTCGCTGCGTAAATCTGTAATTGTTACCGACGCGCCGCGCTTCAGCAGAAAACGCGCGGACTCAAGCCCTCCGCCGTGAAGGCCAAGGCCCATAACCAATGCTTTAATTCCTGAAAAATTCATGTTATGTTAATAGATACCATGCGGGAGATTTCCTGTAAACAGGCAAATAATGACACAAAATGAAATTATAAAAGCCATGTCCGTACTCGACGAAAGAGGACAGCCGCATAATTTCGGCTGGTCAAGGCAGCCTCTTTTTTCCTACGATCCTTCGCTTCTTTATGTGCCGCGGCACAGAATGACAGAATCGGATAGGTATATTATTACTTCCACAACCCACATGATTGTTTTTGAAATCAGGGACGATGGATGGCTCGGTCACATGAGTATTTCTGTTATCTCGTTGAAAGATAAAAAACGTTCCACCCAAATTTATAAAATTGTTTTTCCGCTGGGCATTTACAGTTTGCCTAACAGCAGCACATCAGGCTCTGTAAGCTGGCATAAAAAAGGAGCCCGTCTCGATTTTATCTGCATGGAAGACGGAGTTAAAATCATCAAGGTTGATATTTATGAATTCGGACGCCACAAGAGCCTTAGGGGAGCTTTAATATTGACATTCCCGGAAGGATCTCAGTCTTTGGTTACGAATCAGCCATGGAGGAACAGAAAAAACGCTTTTAGATTTACCCGCTGTTCTCCATGGTTCTTCGCTGAGGGCATGATTCAATTCGGCGGTTCCGAACTGATTTTTTCCCACGGGAAAGCATGGGGTATTTTGGACTGGAACCGCTCTGTCCGCCCGAAAGCTGATATCCGTTATTGGGCATGCGCGTGCGGACAGTCAGACGGCAGGCAGTTGAGTTTCTGCGTCGGCTACAGCTGGGCGGATTTTTCTCTGGGGACAGAAAACGGCTTTTTTATCGACGGAATATTGCACAAGCTCGCTCAGGTTACTTTCCATATCCCTCTTTCCAACTGGCTTTCTCCGTGGCGCTTTACCAGTAATGACAACAGGCTGGAAATGCTGTTCTATCCTCATCAGGAAAGAATCGACAGACGCAGATTATTCTTCCACAACTCCACGAGGCGGCAGGTTTGCGGCTTCTTTTCAGGCAAAGTTCAGCTTGATGACGGTACAAATCTTGAATTCCAGCGCCTGATGGGTTTTGCGGAACGCAGCAGAACCAGCTTTTAATTGTTAATATTTTACCGGAAAACCGTATTGTGTACTTCCACTTGGCTCTAAATTGATATATAATTCCAGAAGGCAGGTATATATGAAAAAATTTATATACTCTTGGCGTTTTTATTCATTTGGACGTGAACAATACCAGGAATGTATGAATAATATTTTCAACGATAATTTACTCAACTTACGCCATGGAAACGCTATTTTAGCGATTTTTGCCTGCGTTTCCGCGATTTTTCCGTTAGTTTTTCAATATAACTTCCAGACGGCCGGAATTATTAAAGCCGGTGTTTTTCTTGGAGTAGCGTTTGTCTCGATGATTATTTCTTTTATCGCCAACTACCTGATGCAGCTGATAAATATTAAAAAGCGCATAATTTACGCGTTGATTACACTGTTCTTTTTGAATGTTGTTCTTTTCGGCACTTATATTGACGTATGGTCAAATCCAACTGATTTAGCCGGAATTTTTTCCTGCATGCTGGTTTGCTCCCTGCTGCTTTTTATAAATCCTCCTCAATTTAATTTAATCCTTACTTTGGGCGGGATGGCAATTTTCATCACGTCTTCCTTTTTTTTAAAAGAACCGAGGCTCTGGCTTTTTGATATAGCCAACGCAGTTGTCGCAGGCGCGTTAAGCGTTTATTTCAGCTGGCACATAACAAAGCTCAGAATGGGAATGGAGTTAAGCGCGAGTCAGCTTGAAGATGAACGCAACCAGTATGTCGATCAAAGTATTACCGATGAGTTGACGCAGCTTAGAAACAGGCGGGACTTTAATCAAACCTTTCAAAGATTTCTGTCTAATTACAGAACCAACGACGAATGGCTTTGTGTAGCGCTTGCCGACATCGACTTTTTTAAATTCTTCAACGACCATTACGGTCACCCAAAAGGCGACGACTGTCTCAGGGGCATAGGCGGAGCGTTAAACTCTCTAAGCAGTCTGGGCGTTTATGCCGCAAGGGTCGGCGGAGAAGAGTTCGCGCTCCTTTGGTTCGAAAAAGATCCGGCTCATGTGGAAAATATTATTAACCAGTGGACCGGAACAATAAGAGATTTAAAAATACTGCACGAAAAATCCAAAGTGAACGATTATGTCACAATGAGTATAGGCGTTTATGTTGTGCGGTGCGGAACTCACCTTGATACAAAGACATTGTATGACCTTGCCGATAAAGCTCTTTATACCGCAAAGAGCTCAGGCCGCAATTGCGCGATTGTCTGCGGTGATGAAATTAAAGAATACAAAGTTTCTCCCAAAGAAAGCTGAGTTTGACAGGGTAATTTTTCCATTATGAATCTTGAAGCTTTTATTCTGGGCTGCGGCGGAATGATGCCGCTTCCAAACAGGCATTTAACATCGGTGCTTCTGCGAAGGGAAGGAGAGCTCTTCCTTTTTGACTGCGGCGAAGGAACCCAGGTGTCGCTAAGGCGTCTTAACCTGAGGTGGAAAAAAATATCAGTTATTTTTATAAGTCATACTCACGCTGATCACGTAACAGGAATTCCGGGGCTTTTAATGCTTTCGTCTCAAGTGGACAGGGACGACCCTCTTTATATTATAGGGCCTCCAAGGATAGCGGAATATATCGAAGCTAGCAGGCGCATACTTGACATGTATATAAATTATGAAATTATCGTTCAGGAAATTACGTCCCCCGGAATTGTTTACAAAGGTGACGGATTTCATGTGCGCTGTTTTCCGTTATCGCATACCAAACCCTGTTACGGTTACGCGCTGGAAGAAGATATGCGTCCCGGAGAATTTCATCCGGAGAAAGCCGAAGCCTTGAATATACCCATGGGAAAACTGTGGGGGAAACTTCAAAAAGGCGAAACCGTTAAAACGCCTGACGGAAAGGAAGTGCGCCCCTGTGACGTTATGGGAAGCGCGCGGCACGGCAGAAAGTTTTCATTTGTAACAGATTCTCTCGCGCTCCCGGAAATTTCCACGCATGTGATCGGCTCCGATCTTTTTATCTGCGAGGGCATGTTCGGAAAAGATTTGGCCGAAGACGCCCGGGAGAAAAAACACATGACAGCCGAAGAAGCCGCAAAAATTGCCGCTTCTTCGCAGGGAATAAAAAAACTCGCTCTCATTCATTACAGCCCGCGGTACACTGAATACGAGTTAAAACAAATTCTTGCGCAGGCGCAAGCCGTATTCCCGCAAACATATCTTACCAAAGACCGGATGGTCTTCCCCATTGAATATACAGATTAATACAGTTATTATTAATGTGAGGATAGATGCTAATGAGTCAAGCGAAGATTGAAGTAAAAAATCTTTCAAAGCAATACGGAAATGTCCGCGCCGTTAACGACGTTTCATTTTCTGTCGAAGACAAGGCAGTGCTTGGTTTTCTGGGCCCTAATGGAGCCGGCAAGACTACCGTAATGAAAATCCTTACAGGTTTCCATTTTCCTTCAGGCGGAAGCGCGTATATTGACGGCATCGCGATAGACGAAAATCCCCTGGAAGTAAAAAAACGAATAGGCTACCTTCCGGAAAATGTGCCGCTCTACGGAGATCTCACAGTCGATGAATATTTATCGTTTGCGTCTGATGCGCACTGCATTCCAAAAAATAAAAAAGCCGGTGCGATTAACGCAAGCGTTGAAGCATGCGGTCTTGCCGATTACAGAAACCGTAAAATTGAAACGCTCTCCAAGGGATACCGTCAGCGCGCAGGCCTTGCGCAGGCAATTCTGCATGACCCTCCCATATTGATTCTTGACGAGCCGACAACAGGACTCGATCCGAATCAAATAATAGAAATACGATCTCTTATAAAGGAACTGGGTAAGAGAAAAACTGTTATTCTTTCCACTCACATATTGCAGGAAGTAGAAGCGATTTGCACGCAGGTTTTAATTATCAACAATGGGCGAATTGCCGCTCAAGGCAGGCCTGAAGAGATCGCCGTTTCAATGAAGGGCGGCGACACATGGGAATTAATTTTAAAATACTCAGGCGAGAACTGCATGAACGCTGTAAAAGATAAATTGTCCTTGCTTGGAAATCTTTCCAATGTGTCGGTTAACGCGGTATCTGACGATTTTGTCAGCGCGAATTTCTTTGTGCCCGCAGAAACAAACGACGCGTCCGGCGGCGAAGTTTCCCGCGCGGGGGAACGCATTTTTGACTGGGCTGTCAGCAACAGTTTTAAAATACTGGAGATGAACCGGAAAAAACTCAGCATAGAAGATATCTTTGTCAAGCTGACAGGAGCGGCAGAATGAAAAATTTTATACCATACCGCGCCATTACCCTGGCGAGGAAAGAATTGTATCAATATTTATTTACTCCGGCGTTTTACGGGGCTGCCGTGTTTTTTCTTCTTGCGTGTTCAATCTGGCTGTTTTATTTTCAACGCTATTTTTTGGCAGATCAGGCGACGCTGCGCCCGTATTTTAATATATTCCCGATAGTTTTTATTTTTGTCATTCCGGTAATTACAATGAAGAGCTGGGCGGAAGAAAGAAAAACAGGAACTGTAGAATTATTGCTTACAATGCCTTTTACGGAATGGGACCTTGTGCTTGGAAAATTCTTCTCTACATTCGGAATGTTATGCGCAATGCTTGTATTGACGCTTCCCATGCCTTTAACTCTTATGGGGCTTGGCAATTTTGAAATAGGCCCGATAATCTGCGAGTATCTGGGAGCCTTTCTGCTTGGCGCAAGTGCGGTTTCGCTGGGGCTTTTACTTTCGTGCCTTTCCAAAAATCAGGCAGGCGCTTTTCTGGGCGGTGCGGCAATGCTTATGGCGGTGATGTTAATTCATCAGATTCCGCTTTCATTCGATCTTCCGCTCCATGTCGCAAGAATGATCAACTTTTTTTCACTGACGTATCATTTTGACGGTTTTTCCAAGGGGATTATTAACACAAGAGACCTTGCGTTCTTTATTCTAAGCACCGCTTTGTTTTTATTTGTAAATACGCGGGTAATCATGTTCAGGAAATGGAAGTAGGGTTTTTATGACAAAGAAACAAACTGCAATTATTACAATATTATCCGTAACCGCGTTTATTATGGGTCTTTTAGTCTGCAACCGCGTCTGGATTCGTTTTGATCTGACACATAACAAAGCGCATACAATTTCTAAAGTGTCGCGTAACATTTACAAAGAAATAATTGAGCCTGTAAACATCACCTACTACGTTTCTGACAAGCTTAAAACGGCGGATCCCAAACCAAGGGAAGTTGAAGATACGTTAAGGGAATATATAGCGTATTCAAGGGGAAAAATTCATCTGACTGTAAAAGACCCGGTTAAATCGGAGCTTTCCATGATGGTTGAAGGGCTTGGACTCCAGCCGAGGCAGCTTCCCATTTTGGAACAGGATCAGACAAGTTTAATAACGGTTTATTCCGGCATCGTCATAGAATATCTTGACAGGGTAGAAGTTCTTTCGTGGGTTGATTCAACTAACACTCTTGAATACGATCTTACGTCCCGCATTCGTTCGATGATAATGAACCGCGAAAGATGGATCGGCGTAATTGTCGGAGACAGTTTTAGGGGATGGCGCGAAGATTTCGGTTACCTGAACATGATCCTGACAGGAGCGGGTTACAGGGTGCGCCTTATTTCTCCCGGCGAAGAAATACCCGATAATATGCCGGGGCTTTTTGTGCTTGGCGGCGTTGAAGAATTTGACGAATGGGCGCTTTACAGAATCGACAGATACGTTCAGCTTGGCGGGAAAGTTCTGTTTGCGGCTGACGGAGTTTTTGTTGATACTTTGTACAGCACGCTGGAAGCGAGAATGCAGCATAACAAGGGGCTTCTTGACATGATTGCTTCCTACGGAGTGATCGTTCGTCCGGAGCTTGCGCTCGATAAAAACGCGCTTATTATGCAGTATCCCGCGAGAACTCAGGCGGGAGGCACTGTGTTAAAAAGAGTGCCTTATCCGCTTTGGATTGGAGTAACAGGCGACAGCGGAAATGTAAACCATCCCGTCAGCTCCGGTTTTACAGGCATCGATCTTTTTTGGGCAAGTCCGCTTGAATTAAGTCCTGTTCCTTCCGTAGAAGCGGCGCCTCTTTTTAAAAGTTCGCCCGAAGCCTGGCTGATGAGGGATGCTTATTACACCAGCCCGGAAATTTCCTACATGCTGGAACTTGAGGCTTTGGATACAACCGGAGAAAAAATTCTGGGCGCTTCGTTAACAGGCGTCTTTCCGAGTTTTTTCAGGGAAGGAGTTAAACCGTTTCGTGAAGGTTCAAATGAAGAGCTTCCTGATATGCCGCAGCAGGCAAAAGCGTCGCGAATCATTGTTATAGGAGATGTCGATTTTGCAACTAACATAATTAGTTTTACGCAGTCGGGGCAGAATCTTGATTTCCTTTTGCGCGCCGCGGATTATCTTGTAAATGACGATGATATTATCAGCATACGAAACAGGCAGCCGCAAGCCGGAAGATTTGACAAAATAACAGACCCTCAGCGCCGCGCTTCCGCGATGAGATTTTCGCAGATTGTAAATGTTGTTCTTGTTCCGCTTCTTGTAATAGTTTCGGGATTTTTGCTTTCCGGTTACAGGCGCAAGAGAGCTCAGCGCTCACTGCCTCAGCAATGCTCACTGCCTTCGCAGTGCTCGCTGCCTCAGCCGCAAGTGAAGGAGAACAGCGATGACGTATAAAAACCGGCTTATCTTTCTTGTAATAATAATAGCGGCTCTTGCGGCGATTTACACGGGAAGCATCATCGTAAATATCGACTTTAAAACTGAATCCGAAACTTACGCGTGGCTTGATCCTCAGGCAGCGGAAAAGGTAAGCAGAATTTTATTAAAAACCGAATATGAAGAGTTTGAACTCTCAAAGCGCAATGATATCTGGATGATAAATCATGACGGTTATGAATATCCCGCGCGTCAGCTTCGCGTAGCGGATTTTTTAAGCATTTTTACAACGCGCGCGCAGTGGCCTGTGCGCTCTTCCAGCGAATCATCGCATGAGCGTTTTGGTCTGGACGACAGCGCGTCAAGGATTACAATTTACGGCGAATATTCTGTCATTCTGGACCTTCTTCTTGGAAAAGATGATGTAATGGGAATGGATACGTATTTCCTGAAAATCGGACAGAACGACGTTCGTTCAGGCGATAACAATATAAAAGCGTATATGACAAACGCAGTGTCGGGCTGGTACAATTTCAGGATAATTCCCGAGAGCGAGACAGGTTCTATTGATTCAGGGATTGTACAGAGAGTTTCCGTGTACAGCGGAAGGGAAACCCAGGTGTTTACGCGCAGCAACATGGGATGGAACATTTCAGGTATCAATGTGACAAATCCTGATATCAACGCCATTGAAAATTATGTAAGAAATATCATCAGCGCAGAAGGCGATAATTTTATAAACGATATTGATAAAAATGATCCAATGTTTAATAAAAACCGTATAGAGCTTGAGTTTGGAACCGGAAGAAGAATAATTATCAGGGCAAGCGATCCAAATATCGAAGGCAGGCGTTACGTGAACATAAGCGGGAGAGAGCAAATTTACTCTCTTCCGCCTTGGGCTTCCGCAAGGTTATTCAAAGACGCGTCTAGTTTTGAGATGCAATAAACGCTCTGTATTTATCCGGATCGCTTCTGAACGCGATAATCGATATTTTTGAATCATTCTTTGCTTTCTTTAGAGCTTCTTTAGTTTCCATCATCAATCTGTCGGCGTTAAGAAGCCTGCCTGAACGCGATGAAAGGCCTATGCAAAGATCGTAAGACGATTCGTTCTGACTAAATTTTTCATTTATGCGCTGATAAAATTTTTCCGCTTTGGCAATTCCTGCGTCAAGGCTGACGCTCGGCATAATAATAGTAATGCCATGTTTGCCGTATTCAAAAACAAGATCCCTTGACGTAAAAAACTTGACGGCTTCTTCAGCCGCCTGGGCGAACATTGAGTCGTTTGTTAATCCTGTAAATTCCATTAAAAGAAGAGCAAGGTCTTTTTCTGTCGACGCGCAGCGGTGTAACTCGGAATCAAGGCGTTCCTTTGTGTATTCTTCCCATCCAATATTGCTTCTGCCTGAATATAAACCTTTTGGTCCAGTTTCTATAGCGGCTGCCGGAGTGTATCCGTCCTCCGCCGGAATGGGAGGAGCGTTATTTGGATAAGTAATAGGCTCTGTTTTTTCAGTTCTTCCAAGGAGAAGGTTAAACAACATGGTAAAGAATGAAAGCGCGAACCCAACCAGAATAATTAAAAGCGTTGTTTTTAAAATATTCGAGAATTCAGAAAAATTAAAAGCGCCTGCTATAGCCTTAATATTCGCGTTGCGCACATCATGAATATCTAATGATAAATAATATCTTTGATCGGAAAAAATAAATTTGTTTTTAAATCTCGGCGAACAATCCACCCAGCTGATGGCATGCCCTTTATTTTTTTCAAACGCGTATTCACCGTCCGCTCCGGTGATTATTATAGCTTCGATTACCGAAGCCGCTTTAAGGGAGTCGTTTATGGTCTGAATAAATTGGTCATCCATAAACCCCTGAGCTCCCGATGTTAAGGCAACGCGGGCAATCTGCGCAAATTCCTGTTCTGCTAATTTTTCACGCTGTTCAATACTTAAGTAGATTGAAACAGAAGCGTAAACCAGTGCGCCAAGGTAAATCACTATACATACGGCCGCAATTACCGAGCCAAAAACCGATTTTTTTCCGGCGCTGTTTTTTTCCATTTCCATATAATTATATCTCTGGTATAATTATCGGCGGGATTTCTATGCAAATAAGAGATTATTCACTACCGGCGGGATGGTTCCCGCGGGACGCAGATTCTGTTTCTCAATTTTTATCGGAGTTTAAGGCCAAAAAAAGCTCCTGCCGCTGCGCTGTATCGCCTCATGCAGGCTGGTATTATTCAGGCCGAACGGCAGCTCTGGGTGTTTCAAGCCTGGGCGGCGCTGATACCGTGGTTGTGCTTGGAGGGCATCTGGCGTCGTCCTCGGCGCCTCTTTTTGCAATGGAAGACGCGGTCAGAACCCCTTTCGGCTCTATGCCAATTAATCAAGAGTTGCGGACTGCTTTAATGGACGAGATTGACGGCGAGGAAGATATTTACCGCGATAATACAGTCGAAGTGCTCCTTCCCATGGTGCATTATTTTTTTCCCAGCGCAAAATTGTTGTGGCTTCGCCTTCCCGCGGATATCGATTCTTATAACTCGGGGAAAATTTTAGCGCGGACAGCGTCAAAATTAAACTGCAAAATCAATGTTCTGGGTTCCACTGATTTAACTCACTACGGATCAAATTACGGCTTTTCACCTAAGGGCAGGGGAGAGGCTGCTTTAAAATGGGTGCGCGAAGTAAATGACGCCGCTTTCATTAAGGCCGTGGAATCCAGAGATGCTGAAGAAGTCCTGCGCCGCGCGGAGCATGATTTCTCGTCATGTTCGCCGGGGGCTGTTATAGGCGCGATGGGTTTTGCAGATGAAGAAGGCCTGGGCTCCGCTCAGCTTTTAAAATACGCAACCAGCGCAGACGCGGATGACAGCGGCCATACGCCTGATTCTTTCGTAGGATACGCGGCTTTTGCCTTTACTTGACAAATCAAAAAAGAGCCATATAATTTATAGTAGGATTTAGTATTAATCAAGGAGTTTTTTATGGCGAAAATGAGCAAAATTCTTGTTATTTTTATACTTTTAGGAGTTTTTATACTCTTTCCGGCAGTTGCTCAGAACGCGGCGTGGACAAAGGCGGATTTGCAGATTGTTTACATGGAGCAGCTTCGCGAGGAAGGATACGTCCCCTATGTAGACACTGACGGAGATATTGAGTTCAAGGTATCCGGTGATACTTATTTTATAATTGTTGACGATAAAGATATTGAATTTTTTCAGATTTACAGGGGATTCAGCCTCGGGTCCATTACAAGAAATGAGGCTCTCGATATAGCCAATGAATCAAACAGAATTTCTAAAGTCGCGAAAGTATCAATATCCTCGCCTGAATCGGAAAGATTGATTATTTCCATTACCGCGGAATTGCTTGTTGAAGAACCCAAAGGTTTTATTCCTGTTTTTAACAGGGCAATCTCGCTGATCAGAAACGCAGAAAATAATTTTAAAAGGCAGCTCGGAGCGCACTAAGGCGTTTAATTTCTTCGATCAGGTCATTTTGTTTAAGGCTTGTGTTTCGCTTTTTAACGGCTGCCGCAAGCGGAAGCAGAGTGGTGAAAACCTGCCTTTGTTTTTCATTAAGTCTATCTAAATAATTGTCATTTCCTTCGGCCGGGGGCAGCGCGGCGATGTCTTTGAGGTACTGTTCAAGAAACTCGCTTCCGCTCATTTTGATGTTTTCACATTTGTAATTATTATTCTGCGTCCCGGCGCTTTTTTGCGGAATCTTCTCAATACTTATGGTCGCTCCAAGACCCGGTTCGCAAATAATCTGCGCGTCCATCGCCGCGGCTTTTTCTTCAAGTTTTTTTCTGTAAAAACGAAGAGACGTTGTTTCATAGTAATTTTTTTTGCCGTTGTTTTCTGACGGTAAAAAATGGCTCCGGTAAAGAAAAGCTGAAAACTGAGCCTCCAGCGGAGACAATCTGTTTTGTCTTTTGTGAAAATACGGAAAAATATATGTTCCCCTTGCGTAAGAGCGGCTGCCAACATAAGAAAAATCCGCGCCGAAGAGCGTTATGCGCTTTGCTCCAAGATATTCAGCCAAAGAAAGACAGGCGTAAGTCACGTTTCCGCCGGATGTGTCAAGAAGCGGAAAAGGACGCCAGTATCTGCTTATGTAGAGCGCAAGCGGATGGCCGCTTGAAAAAAAGAAAGGCTTGTTTGAAAACTTTGCAAGTAACGGCGGGCTTGCGATATCCATGATTAGCGGAATATTGCCTGAATCGTTTCCCATAAAGTGATAATAACTTATGTGCTGGCAGTCGATTGAAACAACAGCGTCAGGCGTTATTCCATTTTGTAAAAGAGCGCCAAGAGCGGTATCCGTGCTTAAAATGCAGCCGCCGCGCGATTTAAACTCTTTAAGAGAAGGAATTTGCGTATCCAGAGAAGGCCCTGCCGCGGCAATTGCAGTCTGCGAAACATAATTTGATTTTATTTCTTCCTGAAAATTTAAGCCGCGCTCTTCCGCGTTTTTAATATTACGGACAATATTTGAAAACCATCTCTCTGCGAAACAGGCTTGAACCGAATAATCGCCTGATATTATTTCTATTGTTTCCTGAAGCGTTATCGCGGCAAATTCAAATTTTTTCTTGTCATGTTCTACCCTTGTTCTTAGCGGAATTGTTTTAATTCCGCCGTGAAGCGCGGGCTTGTAATTTTCAAGGATAAATTTCTTTATATCTTCGTCTGAAAGGTCAACTAACAGATTAAAACGGCTGTTTTTAACAAGGCGTGAATAATCAATGCCGGAAAAAAGTTCATTAACGCTGTCCTTGTCAAAATCGATCACAATGACATGCGCGTTTGTACGCTCCAGAGCCGCGGCGGGTGCAAATCCGCCTCCCATGCCGAAGAAGACAATAAAGCCAATATCTTCCGTTATCGCACATACAAGACGCTCAGCTTCTCTTTTTGGATCAACCATGGAATGAAGAGGCTGTGTTTCGCCCTGTGCGGTAATTATTGCGGGAACTGTTTCGCCGCAGCGCGATTTTAAAAATACGTAACGGTTTTTGCTATTCATGGATGGCCTTTTTAAAAGCGATTTCCCTGATTTTTTCTTCCAGTTCCGCTGACTGTACATTACTGCCGTCTTCAAATAATAAAGAGGCGAGTTCCTGTTTTATGTTATCCGCATATTCAGGGTTTTTCAGGGCATTCAGGAGAGCGTCCGCCGCTTTTACCGCGGTTTCTCTTTTGTAAAAAAACGCGGATTTTTCTTTTGCCTGCGCTGTTTTAAAAAAATCACTTTTATTTTTAACGCGCGAGTTTCTGCTGCGTGATGCGCTGTTTTCCTTTAAAAGATCGGCTCTTTCAAAAACATTGCTTTCTGTAATGGAAAAAATTCTTTTTGGCCATGAAGAAAGCTCTTTTTTAAACCATTGTGCGTAAATTTCCATGCTGCCGCCGTGATGAATTAAAAAAGAACGGGTAAAACTTTCTGAATAATACGGCAAAAAACGATTTGCATGGGCAAAAAGTAAAGCGTCAAAACTATACGGTTTTACATGCGTTCTTATGTCTTTTGCGGATAAATCCATGCCGGCAAGATAAATATTTCCTTTAGTTAGCTGCAGCGCAAGTTCCAGAGCAGCGGCCGTCACTGTTCCTTTCTGGGGAATAATAACAGAAGGCAAAGAAAGTTCATGAAGGACAATACTCTGCCAGAAACTTCCGTCGTTAATAATCAAAAATGGAGTGTCATTAAATTGAGAGGGCAGCGCAGCGCAAAGATTTACAGCTAACGGCGCGTTATCGTTTCTGTAACAGGAATACATGTGTTTCAGCGCCCATGTGCCGCCGTCTGTCGTTATAATTATATCTGTCTTTATTCCAAAAGAAGAGAGCGCCGTTACAGATGAAGAAGCGGCGATAATTAAACATGAATCCTGCGCTTTTTTAATTACGGGCAGAGCTTTTTCAAGACTTGGACCCGAACCTGTAATAATAACAGGAATTTCTGTCTCTTTATAAAGAAGCGTTTTATTTACAAGTTCTAAATTTTTAAAAAAATTTTGCACCCATCTTTTTCCAAAAACGGCTGTTGTTCTTTTCCCGGCTTCGATGCGTTTAATAAAATTTACAACCTGGGATAAAATGTTAACATACGCTTCTTTGTAAAAATTCATTGAAGGGCGCCACTCAATTATGCGGATATTTTTCGCGCCGGTTTCGGGTATTTGGGTTTCAAGAAATTTTTGAATTTCATTTGCGTCTTCGCTGTTTAATACAGGCAGTCCCTGTTCAAACGGGCCTTGAATATTTTCGGCGTGAAGAACAATTATTTTGCTTTCTTTAAATTTTTCCCGTAATAACGGAATAACGTAGCCAAGGCCTGGTTCGATTAGTATAAAAACTTTTATGTTATCCGTTAGGTTCAGAGAATCAATGTAACGCGCGGCCTCGCCCTGAGGATTGTAACGCGAATGAAGCCGGGCCGGATCGTTTAACGCTTGTATGCCGGGTTTTTCGGACACTGGATAATATTATACCAGCCCCAATTCCTTAAAGAGTTTTTTATAGGAATCGAAGTACTCGGATTTGGCAAATTCTTCAATCTTAGTTTCAGGCAACGATTCAAGAAGCTGATCCATGTAGCTTAAAATATTTCTAAGTTCTGATCTTAAATCCGAAGGAATCTCAAACCCGTTTTGCGGCGCCGCAGACGCAGCCTGAGGAATGGACATAATCTGGGGAGCAGCCGGAGCAGGCGATGGCGCTGCTTGAGGCGCTGCCTGAACGGGAGCCGCTATGTGCGCAGGAACAGGCGCCGCTAAAGCTTCCTGAGTAGGAGCTTTCCAGTTCGGATCCATAACAGGCTGTTCCCAGTCATCGTCATCCAAATCCATCGAAATGCCCTGATCGCCGTCAGTAACGCTGATATCTTCCATGTCGTCAAGCGCGGCAGGTTCCGCTTCAATGCTGCCAGTATCAAAGCTGCCGGTTTCCTCCGCAGAATCGTCAGCTAACGGAGCTTCTTCAATCGCAAGGTCTTCCGCCGGAGCTTCATCGATGGTTAAATCATTAAGAGCGTCTAGGTCAAAGGATGATTCGTCAAGAGAAGGTTCCGTCAATTCATCGTTAGCTGCAATGTCATCCGTTGACAGTTCCGGTTCGTCAATTACCGCGTCCGAAAGATCAATTCCGCCGGCATCTATGTCAATATCAATGTCAATATCTTCTTCAAGGTACGAGCTGTTGTCGGGAGCAAAGTTAACAGGCATTGCTCCGTCCTCCCGCAGTTTTTCAAGTTCATCAAGTTCGGCATCATCGGCCGTTTCGCCTGCGCCGCCTGTAAAATCCGCAAACGCTTCATCGGAAAGATCAGCTAACGGAAGCGGCTCTGAATCCTCAATTACGGCTTCTTCTTCAATCGCGGGAATATCTATCGACCCTTCATCGCCTGCAAGATCGGCGCTGAGATCGATATCAAGATCGCCAGCGTCTAATTCGATCGTTTCATCGGCGGATGTTTCTTCGGCAGCAGGCTCTTCAACAGCGGCTTCTTCCGCTGTATCAACTCCGGCGTCAGCAATGGAAACATCTTCGTCAAAGCTTGCGGAATCAATGTCAATGGCGCTTGTGTCGAATTCAATGGGATCTGTATCCAAAACAATGGAATCCGCGTCAAGCTCGATGGAATCAGTATCAATATCGATATCAATGGAATCCGTATCCAAAATAATGGAATCAGCGTCAAGTTCAATGGAATCCGTATCTGAATCAACAGAACCCGCGTCAATGCCGGCGAACTCATCTTCAATACTGATTGAGCCTGCGTCAATGTCGTCAAGGCTTATTTCTTCGGACGGAGCTTCATCGGACGGCGTTTCTTCGGATGATTCTTCAGCTATTTCCGGTATATCGCCGATGCTGTCTAAATCCATAGAATCATCTGCAATGCTCATGACAAGCGAATCATCACTTGGGCTTACAATATCAAGGGAATCATCTGTAATGCTTATGCCAAGCGAATCATCGCCGGCAACGCTAATATCCAGAGAATCATCGTCCAGCGAGAACGCGCTCTCAGGGCTTTCTTCTGTTCCTGACTCTTCGGTGAAATCCGCAGAGTTCAGAATATTTTCCATCTCATCGCCTGTAAGCGCGATTGCTTCATCTTCATCGTCACCGCCGATGTCAAAACCGGATGAAGCCGCTTCTCCAGCGCCCGCTTCCGCAGGTTCGCCGCCTTCGCCGAGTATTTCGTTAAACTCATCGCCTGTAAGAGCGATTGTTTCGTCTTCTTCGCCTGAGAAAAAGCCGCTGCGATCTTCTTTTTCGCCTTCTTTCATGGAAGGACGCACGCTTGCGAATTCTCTTTTAAGGTCTGTAAGTTCGCTTCTGATCGATGAAAGTTCATCCGCGATTTTTTTGAGTAAATGCGATGAAAGTTCGCCGCTTCCGCTCTGCGCATCGTCAAAACTGCTTTGTATCGAATCTACGCTGTTTTCTATTGATTTTACGGTAGGAATGTCAAAATCTTCGTTGATAAAATTATCATCTGCCAAACCGTCGTCTGACATGGTTATATCATCGCTCGCAGAATCGCTGCCCGGTATGTCAGAATCGTCCGCAGTCAAATTTAAATCGTCATCCGGTATGCTTAAATCGTCTGTAGATAAATCGTCAATCGTTAAATTTAAATCGTCTGCTGAGGTATCGTCGCCGGGTATATCCAAATCGTTAGTTGAAAATTCTTCGCTGGTGACGTTGTCCATGGAGAGGTCTTCGCTGCTTATATCGTCAATAATAAGTTCTTCGTCCGCAAATTCTTCGCCTGTATCGCCGATTATGTCGTCATCAAGCTTTATATCGCTCTCTCCGGCAGGCATTTCAAATTCGTCAAAGCTTGTGTCTTCTATTTCGATTTCTTCATCTTGGACAGGAGTAGCGCTGTCATCTGCAATGCCGAGGTTGTCGTCTTCCGGCATGTTAAAATCCGCCAAATCCGAGGGAGAAGCCAGCGGATCGGTATCGAGGTCTACATTAATATCATCATCGGGGAATTGAAAATCGTCAGTGTTCAAAGTTTCTGCTTTGCCGCCGAGATCAATCACGGCATCATCGAATGACAACGAGTCGTCCATGTCAGAAGAATCTTCGACCGGTAAGGCAAGGTCCTCTAAATCAGATGATTTTCCGCTTCCGGAAAGAACTTGTGGTTCGCTTTTTACCCACACTCCGTATTCATCTAATTCTTCTGCAGAACCGATGCTGCTGCGATCTGAGTATATCGAAGGTTTTTTATCGTTTGCCATGAACCGCTCCCTAAATTAACACTTATTGTTAATTATCGGTACTTTTTCCCTTTTTCAATAGTATCTCTACCATATATATTAAAGTATGGTCATGCTATTGTCAATGCTTAAAGATTCACTGCCAAAAAACCGTAAATCGTAATATGAGATTCTCAAAATACCTCATCGGAATTTGGGCGGCTATCGCTGTTTATGCGCTTTTTTCGTTTTTCAGCGGTCCAAAGGGCTTATCTTCCTATACGTATTTGCTCTCAGAGAGAGACATTCAGTGGAATAACATAAAAACCCTTGGGATTTTAAACGAAGACCTTGAAAGAACCAGAAATAATTTATTATATGATCAGGATACATTGATGATTCATGCCCGCCAGATGGGTTACGGACATGAAGATGAGCGTTTTATCCGCATTGTCGGACTTGGAACGATTAAACCGGCTCCTGCTGCCGCCGGAAACGTATATGCAGCGCAGCATCCCGACTATATTCCTGATTTTAACATAAAAATCGTAGCAGCATGCCTCGGTTTGCTGGTTTTCGCCTTTCTTTTCATGCTGGAATTCATCGAAAAACGCTCAAGATAATTACATTACTGTAGTCCATGCCGGAATTCCCGGGCAATTTCGCGTTTTAAGTCTTTTTCACGGATTCCTGCGCGTTTATCATAAGCTTTTTTACCCTTGCAGAGCCCTAATTCTACTTTTACCCTGCCTTTTTTGAAATAAAACGAGAGCGGAATGAGGGTATAACCCTTTTCTTCGACCTTTCTGTGTATGCGTTTGATTTCTTCTTTGTGTAAAAGAAGGCGTTTGCGTCTGTCCGGCTCATGGTTAAAGATTGACGAAAAGGGATTTTCCGCTACTATTAGGGATCGAAGCCACACTTCGCCGTTTATCACCTCGGCCCATGCGTCTGGAAACGAAATTTTTCCATCACGGAATGATTTTACTTCTGTTCCAAGGAGCTCAATGCCGCATTCATAGCTGTCGTCAATTGAATAATCGTGACGCGCCTTGCGGTTTTGCGCGATTATTTTTACGCCTTCGCTCATATTTTTTACTTTTTAACGTCGATGACTACCCGGAATGTAACAAAAGGTGATGATAATTCGGGGGGCAGGGAGGCTCTTGTTTTGGCGGCGCGATCACTGCCTGCGCTGCCTGATGCGCTGTGGATCGATCTTCCGCGTAAAACGCGCTCGGGAGAGCCTATTAATTCTAAAATTTCCGGCGAGGTTTTAATTTCCAGTCCAAGAGGAGAGTATGGGTCGGCGCACCATTCCCATCCCGGAGCAATATCGTCAAGGTATATTGCGCCAACCGCTTGTTCCCATTCTTTCTGTAAGGGCAGTCTTGCTTCCATGTTTGACATTGAAGAAGGAAGACGGCCGGTCAGCCATTCGCAGAATGCTTTTGCCGCGAACCAGGAAACGCCTGTAATTACACTCCGGCTGTAAATATTCGCAGGGTTGGCGGCGATTTCTTCCGGGTAATAATCTGTTTGGTGTTCTGTCCACTCCGGGTTTTCGCTTAAAAAGGTTTCAAACAACGAGCGCGGAACAGGGTTCGCGCTGATTAAGAAATTTTTATCCGAGCGGATATCGATGAAATCAAGGTCAATATGCCTGACGCGGCTTGCCGAGATATCGGGTATTTCAAGAGATTTTTTTGTATTGCCGTAAAACCACTCGGAATTTTCTATTGCGGATGCTGCTTCCTGCGGCAGCAGTGATTTAAGCCAATATAAACTGTCCGGGGTCTGTGATAAGAATGTTAGCGTATCTGACATTGAATTTAACAACGTTATAGGAGAGGGAGCCTGACCTGCGCTGTCGATAAAAACTTTTGCGCGTATTAAATCGCGCAAGGCTGCCTTTGTAACCGTAAAATTTACTGCCGCTTTTAATATGCCGTTTAACTTCGCATTAATTTCCTCGCCGCTGTTGGCGTAAGAGCCCACCCTGTAAGCTCCTTCTGAAAGACTCATTGGAACCTGCCACATTGCTGTAGGCTCTCCGGCGAAAGTCCATGAGGCGAAATCCGCCGCGGTCGCCGCAAAGACCGCTGCGGGATCATCGGTCTTTAGCGTAATGTCAATTTTATATTTGAGAGGGAAAAAGAGGGAACCAAAGACGCGTGATGGTATGTCGTGAACGCCGCTTACGGCATTAAAGCCTGGCATTACGGCTTCTATTGTGTGTTTTCCCTTGGGAAGGAAGATTTTATCTCCCGATATGCCCATATAGGTTCCGTCAACCCTGATTCCGGCTCCCGCAGGCTGCGTTTTTACGATTAGCACGGCTCCGCCATTCTTTATACCGGGAAGAATCATCAGGAAAAAGAAGATAACAAGCAATAAAAATGAATACAGGATTGTAAGATACACTCCGGGACGCAGTCCCATAATGGGTTTTAGAATGATTTTATCTTCATTTTCTTCCGGTTTTGACACAGGAGCCTTTTTACTCATTGTGGAATTATATAGTATTGCGGTAAAAATAAAAAGAGCTGCCCGATTTTGTGGTTCGAACAGCTCCATGCCCCTTGAGGCATATCGGAGTTATAGTGATTTGGGAGGGGAACTATAACCCTGACATATTGAGTATCGGTAGGGGGCAGGGCTTTTCTTTAATTCTTTTTTATTCTTCTTCCTGGATAGTCATGTCGACCGCCATGGTGACCCTGTAAGTCATTCCGCGCTGCACATTTAATGTTCTTGTCATGGTGTAATCGCCGATTTGGAACTTTACTTCATAAGAGCCCGGTTCTATGGGCATGGGGTCTCTGCCGCGGGTAACCGGCGTATTATTCAGGAATATTTGCGCGTTTTGAGGAGCTTCAAAGATGATAATTGAGGTAGAATCCAGCAATTCTATGGTCAGATCGATGATTTTTCCTTTTTCTACGATGAAACGGCGGCTGATATTGCGGTAATCGTCCGATAAAACAACGAGGTGATTTTCGCCTTCCTTTAGAAAAATCAACTCGGAAATGTTGGAAATCACATTGTCATTTATAAGGACTGTAAACGGTCTGTTTCGTAACTGGGTAGGGAAGCGGGGAACAAGCCTTATGGCTCCTTCGTCGCTTAGAATCGGGCGGACTATCACGTTGAAACGCAGCCGTTCAAATTCATCGGGAAGCCCTTTTCCCAGCTGTACCATTCTGAACATTATGGGAAAAGTCGCAGGCTGGGTGATGCTTGCGGGGACAGATACGGTTGTGGAGCTCCTAAGTCCGTGCTGAGTCCGGATTGGGATGTGATAAACAATTCTGAGCCTTGTCGGAAGCGGCTCGAACGCGATTCTGCTCCCTACTACGTCGGCTATGCCCGAGGCGCTCTGAGGATTTATGTTATTGTACATGTACATCGCAAGCGCGCCTCGGTACTGAAGCCAGCTTTGAGGAGCTGTAATTTCAAGTTCGATTCCTTTTAAAAAACGCACTTCACCGTTCAGGCTGATAATTAATGAACTGTTTATTCCAAGTGAAACCGGATTTTCCGCGGGCCTTTCGTGCGATACCACGACAGAACCCTCGACAAATGTGCGGAAAGATTCCGGGTATAAATTTATACAGGGGATGAGTAAAAAGAAAATGATAAATTTACGGAATGCCGGCATACACCATCCTTATCTTTCCGTCTTGTATCAGGGACGGAGCCTTCCTGAAGGATCAAACGCTCTTCCGCCGCGCCGCAGTTCAAAATGAAGGTGCGGGCCTGTCGATTGGCCTGTGGATCCCACTTTGCCTATAAGAGTACCTGATTTTACTTCCGCTCGCAAGACGGTGTCGATAGAAAGCAGATGCCCGTACAGACTTGAATAGTTGTCGCTGTGACTGATAATCACGTAGTTTCCGTAAACATTGTCAAACCCTGCGGCTGTAACAGTGCCGTCCGCGACCGCAAAAACTTCGGTTCCTTCCGGCGCGGCAAGGTCTATCCCCTGATGCATCTGCTGGTTCCCCGATAAAGGATCGCTCCTTATACCGTAACGGCTTGTTATGCGATAATAACGAAGCGGAAAACGGAAACCTGAATTGAGAAAGAAAGCTCTTTCTGTCGGTGAAAAATCCGCGCCGGGAAAAAAGAGGTAGTCCAGGGTTCTTCCGCCAACATTAATTTTAAGCTCGACGCCGCCTTCTGTGTTTTGCCGCGACGCTCCGATAATTTTTTCCAAATCTGTTTCCACCGTAGAAGGAATGAAGATTCCGGGGCAGGACGGAAGCAGGAGAGTGGCTCCGGAATTCAGCGCCGCCGGATTATTTATCCTGTTAAGGCTCGCAAGCGCCGCTATCGGCATGTTAAGGCGGGCCGCAAGAAAGAAGATGTCATCGGTGGTTTGGGTGGTATACAGATAAATGGTCAGATTTTCCGCCGCGCGCATCGGAGACGCTCTTACGCCTGTAAGGAGCCTTCGGTTACTCTCGACATCGCTCATATACTGACTGAACCCCAAGTCTGTGTTATTGAGCCGTTTTATTACGGGGAAATCCATGCCCGCAGTCTGCGCAGGGAACCGCGCCGCGTTTTGGGCATGGCAGGCGAACAGGCTGGTAAATAGTAAAAAAAAGGCAAGGATGTGTTCCTTGCCCGTTTTAATTGCCGTCAAACCTTACGCTGAAATTGATTCTGTCGGGCAGGTGCTGACACACGCGCCGCAATCCGTGCATTTATCCGGATCGATCTGATACTGACCGTCTTTTTCAGAAATTGCTTCTGACGGGCAATCACTTACGCAGGAACCGCAGCTTACGCAGGAATCGCTGATTTTATGAGCCATTTTATACCTCGCTGTTTCTTTATTTGTTAAAAGAGTAGCATATTTTACATTTTTTTGCAAGGGTTGGAGGAAGGAATGAGGAGTGAGAGGAAAATTGCCGATATATGGTTATGAGTGTTTTTTTGGGAGTAGTGCTCGGCATAGTAATCATGAGCGCAACGTGCTATCTCGCCCTGGATAAAAAGTCGAATTTTCTTACCCGCGTAGTCAGTCTGGGCGCTCTTGCGGTTATGATAATAACCGTTATTATTTCTGTTTTTGTGATACTTTCAAACAGCGTGGTTCCTGTTGATAAATCAATTTTAATTGTAGGCAAACCTGTAGAAAAACCTGAAGAGACCAATTACACCGCGCTTATTATTACAATTTTTTTCTTTATTGTGATGTTTGTCGTAATCGTGGTTCTTGCCATGAGAGAACATAAAAAAAGCCAGCCTAAAAAAGACGAAATCGCTATTTAAAACCCGTCTTTGCCAAAACAAGCGAGGCAATAACCTTGTCGCACCACTCGTCAAACTCCGGGTCTTCCTGTTGATACTCTTTATTCGCAAGTACGCTGGCGACAGTCATTTTTATGCCTTCGTCAACGCGCACCTGGGCGCAAAAACCGGGCGCAAGCTGTTTTAACTTTGCGTTGTCAAATACGACGGTGTTTGCTTTATCCCCAAGAAGGCTCCCCTTAAAATCGTATTTGCTCTGCGAACACTCATCAAGAAAATCGCTTGCGGCATACACGGCTTTCAGCGGGACATTTAAAGCGCCGGCGATAACCTGATAGATTTGGTTCCATGTGACGCTTTCATCAGAGGTGATATTTACAGATTCCCCGATGGCATGAATATTCCCCATGAGCCTTACAAAAGCGCTTGCAAAATCGCTGTTGTGTGTAAGTGTCCATAAACTTGTGCCGTCGCCGTGAATGATGACAGGCTTCCCGTCCATCATTCTTTTTAAAACCTGAAAACTGCCCTTTGAGCCATGAACCCCAAGAGGGACGCTTCTTTCGTCGTAGGTATGGCTCGGACGGACAATGGTAATTGGAAAACCGCATTCGCGGTATTTTTGCATTAGAAATTCTTCGCAGGCGATTTTATCGCGCGAGTACTGCCACAGCGGATTCGACAGCGGAGTAGCTTCGGTTATCCGGTATGAAGACAGAGGTTTTTGATACGCTGACGCGGAAGAAATAAAAATGTACTGCTTGCAGAGCCCTTCAAGAATATTAAAGTCTTTTTTTACATGATCGGGAACAAAGGCAAAAAATTCCGCGGCAGAATCGAATTTGTTTCCTCTGCCGATCGCCTTTTCCAATTTTTCACGGACAGTTTTTTCGTCTTCGGCTCTGATGTCGCATTCAATATGAGTGATGTTTTTTCCGTCAAACTCACTCTTTCTTTTCCCGCGGTTGAGCAGAAAGACTTCCCAGCCCAGCCGGGATGAAAGCCTTGTAATCGCGCTCGAAATGGTGCCTGTCCCGCCTATGAATAAAACTTTCATGATTTGCCTCCTGTAGGTTCCAGTTTAACTCATAGTAATTTCCTCGCCAAGACGCCAAAATCACAAAGGACTCCAAGTTGTTGTTCGAATTATTCTCATTTTACCGCAAATTGTGCTATATTATAGAAGAAGTGAGCGGAATTTGCCGATATTTTATACATGTAATAAGAGTTCACACAGAGGCACAGAGACGCAGAGGATTGGGAACAATTATTTGAAGAAATTTACCGGTTTTTTAATATTTTTTATTCTTCTCGCCGGGGTGGTTTGGGGGGATGAGTTTACTTATATCGGGAACGGAGGTACTGTATGGACTACATCGGCAACATGGTCGATGAATGGCAGTGCTGCTCCTGCGGGGTATTATCCCGGTTCTCACGGAAGAATAGATGATATTGTAATTATAAATCATGGTAATTCGTGGAATATATCTATTCCGGCAGCATTAACAGAAAACGGTGATTTTACTTTAAGGGAAATTAGAGCTGATCCTGCAGCCCAAGGGGGTATCAATTGCACGCTATCTAACGGGCAGCGCGGTATAATAAATGTTACTGATTTAAATATCAGAGTTAATCCCGGAAATCAATTTGTTTTTCAAAACGCAAATTTAAATGTAACTGGTACATTGATATTATATGGAATTTTGGATCTTGGTAATACATCCATAACAACAATATCAAATATTACTTTAGGTTCTACAGGAGTACACGGAATAGCGTCCGGTACCAATAATTCAGTCACCATGCATAATGCAAGTGTAGTTGTTGATCCATATACCAATACAACTGAATTAACAATTACCGGAGTTACAACAAGAACAGGCATTATTGATGCGGGCAGCAGAAATGTCACTATAAATGTGGCTGTAAACAGTCATCCTGCTATCGGAGAGATTAGAACAACAGGAAATGTAATAATAAATATTCCTGATAATAGTTCTGCGGAAATCTCGGATATAAACGCAAGTTCGCTTGTAGTACAAAGAGCTGCTGCCGCTGCGACCGCGGGAAATTTAATAATTAATGGCAATGTTACTACTACAGGAAATCAAACTTATAATATTGCGGCAACAGGAAACGTTACGGTATCCGGGCCGAGAACGTTAAGATCGACTAACAATGGCGTAATAAATACAGGTTCATGCGTTTTTGCAGCGCCTGACGGTCTTTCAATTCAAGCCGCAGGTAATATTACGATTGGCGCAGGAGCTGCCGGGGGAATTAACGCTGGCGCTGCAGGTGTTGTCAGGCTTGTATCAAATGCTAATATTAATATTAACGGAAGTAATACTGCTAATAAATTAATTGCAATAGCGCAAAGCGGCAGCGTAACTGTTAGTAATCAGGCGTTGATAACTGCGCACAACACCGGAACCGAAGGTGAAAACGCGTCAATTTTTGTTAACGCAAATTCATTTACAGCAACCGGCGCCGCTAATTCGATCAATCCTGCAGGAGCGCTTTGTTTAGTGCTGCCGTCTTCGTGGACAGACACCGGCGGCGTTGTGGCGGGCGGCCGTTATCATAATCATACTGCGTTGCCTCCTCCTTCAAATGTACATTTGGTTTATTACACCGGGACCCAGCCTACAGGACTTCCGGGGCTTCCAACAGATTATGTATTTATAGAATCAAACGATCCTGTATACGCCGATACTATTTCTTTTACCGCAGCCGCAAATCATGATATTTATTTAATTGGTGCAACTACTGATAAATCTTTGTCTTTTACAACATCGGGTACAGGAAATATTCATGTTTGGAATAATTATACATCAACAGGTTCTCTTACATTAAATACAGGAGTAAACGGCGAAGTTATGCTAAATAACGCTGTAATCAGTCTTACAGATACAGGTTCCTCTTTTAATACATCAAGTAATATTTCACTTGCCGGGGCAAGCAATTCGATAAGCGTTTCAAGCATAACATTATTAGGTACAATAAACGGTTCCGCCGCTTTAACGATTGAAGCTGATGGTAATGTTTTTGCAGCCGGGCAGATAGGTAATAATACTTCTATCGGAAATTTAATTGTAAAGGGACATGGAGCAGCTAACGCAGGCACAGTTACTTTTCAAAGGAGCGTAAACGCTCAGAGTTTTTCTGTGACAAGCACATCAAGTTTTATAACAGGACCTGTTACAGCGCAAGGCGGTATTACTATAAATGCAGCTAACAATATTTCGATTGGGGTTGGAGGCATTAATGCCGGAACAAGTCTTGTAACACTTGTTTCTGTTAATCCTAACGGCCGTATTGCTTCAACAGGGCCAATTTCCGGTGGCAGAGTTGTCGCGAAAGCAAATATTACATCAGGTACTGTTACATTTGGTCATGCTGTTACTGCATCAGCTAACGGAGAACATACGGAAATTGCCGCGTCAATTTATGTATATGCCTACCGTTTTGAACCAAACGGAAGCGGATTTATAACCGCGGGAAGCTCAGGTAAACTTTGTTTCTGGGGTGAATTTTATGATCCGTTTGTAGCAGGAAGACTTCAAGGCGGTTTGGCGCGTTTTTGTCATCACTCTACTTCACCTGTGTTAAACGATAATATAATTTATAGCTCTGCCGCAAATTTAGGTTTGTATCATGACGGAAACGGAGTTTTGATCCCTAACTATACTTATATTAATTCAACTGATGCAAATAATACATTTACTGTTTCAAATGGTTACAATATATATATTATTGACGCCGGGACTATTTCCAAGCCATTAACATTTATCGTTCAAGGTTCGGGGTTTATTGAAATTCAAGGGAACTATAGCGGCGGAGCCAATACTCTTACACTTAATTCAGGAAGCAGCGGCATTAGATTGTTTAATGCAACTGTAACAATCGGCGGAAATTTTGATGCCGATTCAAAAAACGTAACCCTTCTTGGTTCAACGTCAGCTAACATTATTACAGCTGTTAATATTATTCTAAACGGCGCGGTTCATGGCGCAGCTCATTTAGGTAATAATTTAACGCTTTCAGCTTCTAGTGCTGTTACTGTTACAGGGCCGGTTGGAGTGAATGCAACCCGCCTTGGCGATATTCAAATAACAAGCGGCAGTAATACTTCCGTTATTTCAAGCGCTGTTTTCGCAAACAGTATCGCTGTTACGGGGCCGGTTATTTTAGATAACGCGAATATAACAGCAACAAATAATAATATTAATTTTGGCGGAAATGTTACTTTAACAGGTAATAATAATATACTCAATTCTGGAACAGGCGCGGGAAATATTTCATTTGCAGATATTATTCCATCAACTGCAAACAGTGGAAATCTGACGCTTACAGCAGGAACAGGCGCTGTTTCTTTTACCGGAACTGTTGGAACCAACACAGCAACGCGAATTGGTGACATCACTGTAAGCAGTGCAAGCGGCGTAACTTTCTCCAATAATGTGTTTGCCGCAAGCGTTCATGTAAATGCTAGCGCCGCTAGTAATATAAACGCTGACATTTATACAAGCGGCCTTCAGGTGTATACGGGAACTGTAACTCTTGGCGGCGCTGCGGGCGCACGTACTCTTACAGGAAGCGTAATCACAGTTAACGGAATAATAACAGGCACAGGCCATCCGTTAGCTGTTATTGCGTCAGGCGGAATAGATATGAGCGCTGATAATAACGTTAACTCTGTTTCATTGAATAATTCAGGCTCAGGCGGGATAGTTTATAACAGTCATCTTTCATCAGGTGATTTAACGGTAATTGCGAATAACAGCGCGGCTGCAGGCGGCTATATAACAATAACCGAAGAGACAAGAAATATTATAATCGGGACTTCCAGTAATCCTGCAATAAGCACAGGAACGCCTGCAGGTGAAATCAAATTGACTGCCGCAAACGGCTCAATTACTGTAAACGGTAATATAGGCAGCGCTTCAGCAAGAAACGGCATTATTACCCTTGAATCAGCTAACAATAATATTACTATTAACGGCAATATAGACAGCGCGAGATTATCATTAATAGCAGAACATGGAACTGTAACAGTTGCAGGAACTTCTAATATATACGTTACAAGCACAAACGGACATGGCCCTGATGCGGCAATTTACGTTGATGCGGATACATTTACCGCAACTACAACAGGAACAATTTTTCCTGGAGCTGCAGGATCAACAGGAAGACTTTGCCCGTATGTGAATACATTTTATGATAACAACAGAATTGACGAAAATCGTTTTTGCAATGATCATAGTGCGGCTGATCCTTCAAATAAACATTGGGTTTACGGCACAATTCAGCCAACGGATTTAACAGGACCTGCTTATCATTTTATTAACAGTAACATCACCCCGACAGATGACTTTACAGGGATAACTTCGGGATTTAATCTCTACTTTGTAAATGATGCGCCCGCTCAATTAACGATTATCGATTCGACTTATCCTACAGGACTTGTGTATATAGAATTCCGGGGAAATGTTACATTATCCGGAACTGTTGGTTTCGCGGCAGCAACAGAAATTCGTCTTAATGACGGGCATGTTACTTTTTCTGGGTATAATCCATTAAATCTTGGAAGTCCTGTAGTATTAAGGGTTGATTCCGCTTTAAATCCTACAAGCAATACTATTTCAGCTCCGACTATGGCTTTTGGAAGTCAAGTTACGGGAAACGACTGCAATTTAACAATTATCTCAACAACAGGGACACTTGGCATAACAGGAGCTAATAATTTTTCAGGCGTAAATACTTTAACTTTAACCAGCGCGACAACCATTACTCAGGCAAGAGCGATAATTGCAGAAAATTTATATGTAACTGCCACAGGCGGCGCTATTACGTTATCTAATCCGTCAAACAATGTAAGAACATTAACTATCAGCGAAGCAGGCGGCGCGGTAAACTTTCAAACCATAGGTAATCTTACAATTGCCGGTGTCGGCGGAATGAACGCAGGCAATAACCGCAGTTTATCAATAACCGCTGCCGGTAATATTACAATTAATGCCGATATTACTACCAGCAATACCCAAACATACAATGGTAATGTATTATTGGGCGGCAATATTACTTTTGCGGCAGGTGCTAATAATAATATTACATTTAACGGAAAGATTAATTCTACTTTACCTGCAATGCCAAGACAAATAATTATTACTACATCTCCAGTTACATTTAACGGCGTTGTCGGAGACGCTGATGATATTACATCTGTCGATGTAAATACAGGACAAGCAAATATTAACGCTAATATAACAACAGTCGGAGCAAGATCAAGTACTGGTACTAATGGTCCAATGACAGGTCAGGATTATCGCGGAGTTGTAGTAATAGGAAATAATGTAACTCTCAGAGCAACAAATAATGCTGCTCCTCAGTATATTCGCTTTAGAAATACTGTGAATAGTACAGCGAATAGTTATCATAATTTGATAATAGCTGAAGGAAATGCATGGTTTGCATACACCGTTGGCACAAATGCGGCGAGTACGAACAGGCTTGGTTCAATTGACGTAAGCGGTACTACAAGAATTTCAGCAAGCGTTTCGTTTTTTACAAACGGAAATCAAACATATAATGGGGATTTCGTTTTAAATGCCGCAGCCGCAACAGCGTTGAATATTGTGTTTAACGCAGGAGGTACTGCTAATACAGTATGGTTTAAAGATACTGTAAGAAGCAATGTAAATACCGGAACGCGCACATTGCAAATTAATAATGCTGGCGTAATTTTTGATGGAAATGTCGGCGGCACGAATCAGATAATATCTGCTTTAACAGTAGGGCAGACAAACCCTGGAACCGCTGTAATTAACGCTGATATTACCACGACAGGCGCACAGACTTATAACGGAAATATAACATTGGGTGGCGGAGCTGCCGGAGAAGAACGAATATTAACAGGAACAAACATTATACTTGGAACTGCCGGAGGCGCAAATACAATTACAGGTCCTGCAGACGGACGTGCTTTAAGAATTGCCGGAGCAGCTGTTTTTAACGGCGAAGTTGTAAGCGATGCTGTATCAACATCCTTCGTTGCTACGCTGACGGTTACTGGTAATGCAAATATTAATGCAAATATTACCACATCAAGTTATGCAAATATTACCGGTGACGCGAATACGACGCAGCTGTATGGCGGAAATGTAACTCTTGGCGGAAATGTAACATTAAAAGGACCGCAGGATAGAAATATCAGAATTGACGGAACAACTAATGGCGCGTTTGCTTTAATAATTGATACTGCAAATGTAACGTTTAATAATACGGTAGGAAACACCGGCGCAGGTTTGGTGTCTATTACCGCAACCGGAAATACGTCAATTATGGGTCTTGTTGCAAGCGTAATAACGACCGGTAATCAGCGTTATGAAGGTGCATTAATTATTAATAGTAACCAGCCGCGTACGTTTACTTCAGCAAACGGCAGTTTTACAGTATTGGGTGCGGCTTCTACTCCTAATACGGCTAATGTCACTATTAACGCTTCGCAGGGTATTATAATGGATGCCGCTAACACGGTAAGCGGAAATATTATATTAAATAATAATCAGGGGATTAATGCCGGTAATATATCTTTTAAAAACAATTCAGATGTAACGCTTAACGGAGCTGTTAACACAGGCGCTAATATAACAATTGAATCAGTGACCGGAAATATTAATATAAACAATGACATAAGCGCAGACAGACTAATTCTTCTCGCTTCAGGTGATGTTATAGTTGACGCAGCTGCTGTAATAAACGTAACAAGCACAGGAAACCATGAAACTCCTCCGGCCGATGGCACAGGAGCGGCAATATATGTAAGAGCTAATAAATTTAGCGCAATGCCGGGAGCAAGAAATATTTATCCAGGCCCGTATGATCCGGGACAGATGTGTTTAGATGTAAATACTTTTGAACATAATAATAGAATTGACGAAAACCGTTTTTGTTTTCACGGCGGAGTGCCGGACGGAATGCATCTGGTGTATGGCCATGTAAATATTTTTTCCTCATCCGTTAACAGGCTAAATTATTACTGGGTTAACAGTAATGTTGTTCAAACAAATTCATTTACAGTTTCGCAGGATTGTAATATATTCATTGTCGAAGCTGAATCTGCAGTAAATGATTTGGAATTTATAACAAGCGGAACCGGATATATTGAATTCCGCGGTATTAATAAGCTCTTGGGAACTAGTCTTACCATGACTCCAGGAAGCGGCGGTATACGTTTTTACGGCAGCTCTTTAACTGTAAGTGAAGATTTTAATAATAATATTGTTATGGTTGGACATGAGGTAAGCAGTATAACAGCAGAAAGTATAACGCTTGGAACAGTTACAAGAAGTGAAAATTATGATAATAACGGCTTAGCCGGCACATTCCTTCCAGCCGATATCGGCAGTCTTTCACTTGAGGCCGATACAGGCATTACTATTAACGGCGTAATTGCGGCTAACGTGTTAGATGACTTGACTGTAACGGTAACAGGAATTGGCTCTGATATAAATATTGCTAAAGATGTAACAACGGCAGGCGATCAAAAATATAACGGCGCTGTTACGCTTGGCGTAAGTACGCTTGAATTAACAGGCGCATCTGTCTTACTCGATTATATAACCGGTGGCGGTAACGCGCTGACAATTAACGGTACCGGAATGAACAACGCTGATGTAACATTTACAGGAGGTGACGACATTGGCGCTTTGACAGTAAATGGAAACGCCAAATTTACAAACGCTGATTTAAATGCATCTTCTGTTACCGTAGAAGGCACAAGCGCCGTCAGCGCAGATATAACTACAACCGATGCGGGAAATGCGCAGAATTATAAAGGTAATGTAACAATTTCTGGCAATGTTACGCTTTCGGGAGACGCCGCAAGTACAGTTGAATTTTCAGGTACAGTAAACGGAACAACCGGCGTTCCATTGGATTATTTAACTGTAGAAAATATGACTGTTGTTTTTCACGGCGCAGTCGACGGGTTTGCTGGTATTACGCTGGGTACCTCAGCGGCTCCGGTTGGATTAATTACAGCCGTTAGCGCATCAATAAAAACCGGAAATCTGTCTATAGACTCAACCGACGCAATAATATTAAATAATCCGGCAAATCAAATTGCTATTATAGAAGTAATCGGCACAGGCGGGAATATTGAAATCTTAAACAACGCGCCGCTTATAATAGCCGGAATAGACGGAACAAACGCGTCTTCTGTAACAATTACAACAACAGGCGCAAACAGTCATATAACCCAAACCGGATTAATCATTCATACCGCGTCGCTTGTTATAAATTCAAGCGGAGAGATAACCCTTAATCATGAAGATCTTGTTGGAATCGCTTCCAGCAATGAGGTATACGGGTTAATAATTAACGGCGCAGGCGGTGATGTCGCTTTTACAAATGATTTGCATATTTTATTAAATAACATAAATATTACTAACGCTGCGGGGTACGCGTTTACCTTTAAGTCGATGTACGGTAATTTAAGCGTTTCAAAAGATATAGAATGCTTTAGGCTCACGCTGGTGGCCGATGAAGGTGTAGTTGCCATTAATAATAAAATTACTGTTCATTTTGACCATGATTGCCACTATCATCCCGCTGACTCGTTCGCGGCCGTTTATATTTCATCGAATTCTTTTACAGGAAGCGGAATAATTCAATTAATGGATAATCCCGCGCAAAGTCCGAGAGGAGAAGTCTGCGTAACTGTTAAGCAGCCTATAACATATAATGGCAAGGTAATAGATGTTAACAATAATGATACAGGAAATGATCGTATACATTATCATATATTCGCGATAAGAAATATTTTTTATAAATACGGCGCCGCTCCTAATGACGGTGATATTATTTTATCGACAGCGGATCCCTATGACAGCGACGAAGATATCTATATACAGGCAGACGCATTTACAGGATGGCTGCTTGAAGCAAAAGCGGATAAAAATGTATATATAATTGACATTTATAATAATTCCAGTCTGGCAAATACGAAGACTGTCAATTTTGAAACAGCAAGCAACGGATCTATTCATATTCTTGGAGAATATTATTCCACAAGCATTTTCACTCTTAGACCCGGAGCCGGCGGTATTCATCTATGGGATGTAATACGCGAATCAAACGGCGCCCGCATTGATCTGAACATTAACCTTGATTATGCAAACAGCGTATTTTATCCTCATTATCCGCTGCAGCCCAATTTATACAGTCCTGTCACTCTTTATGGCGCAACCGGAGAGACATACAAAATAAAAGCTGGCACGATTGCTCTCGGAGAGATTTCCAGCGATAACAACGAAGACAGATCGCTTGCATTAACAGGAAACGCGGAATTAAACGGCAATGTCAGCGGAATAACAAATCTAAGCGTCAGCGGCTCAACTGTTACGGATGGAGCCTTATTAACTAACGGCGATCCGTTTGTTATAGAAGCCGTAAATATCACTTTTGCAGGCGCGCTTAATATTATTAATGCGGACGTTATTTCAATTAATAACAGCGGCTTGTACACGCAGGGCGGCAATGTTACTTCCGGCGGAGAGTTTTTACAAGCAGGAAGCGGCGGCGTTCGTCTTGGCGGCAATATTACCGTAACCAATTCTGACAAAGACCTTGCAAAAATTATTTTTGAAAGTGAAGTAGAAATTACCGCAAGCAGCTCGACATTCAGCGTGCCTTCAACGGGCGGAACAATAGAAATAAAATCCGGTACGGCTGTATCCGGCGGCGCGCTTTCCTTAAGCGGCGGCTCTTTAAGCGCGTCTGCGCCTGCGGTTTTAGAAATTAGTCAGGACTCGGGGACCATCAATAGTATTACAATTCTTTCCGGCAGCAATGTTACTGTAGCGCCGGGCAAATTGATACAGCAGGCTGACGGAAGCGCTCTTACATTAGCAGGCGAATCGGCTATAGACGCTGACGACGGAGCTTTCTTGGATTTAAACGTTAACGCCGGATCGTGGCAGATTGGCGCAAGCGGAACTACCTCAGTGATAAATGGATTTTCCGGAATCAACGGCGCGCTAAATCTTGAAAAAACTTCAAGATTGTTTACAAACGATTTTAATATTACAAACAATGTTCCGCAACTATTTACTCTGACAAACAAAGGCAAGGCGATCATTAACGTTACTGGAGATGTAAATGTATCAGGAAATGTTAATCTTGAAGGCGGAGATTTGCCGCAGCTTCTTCTTGAAATGGCAGGAACCGGCGATCAGGAGATTTCCTCTGACTATAGGATAGGCAGCATTCATATTAAAGAAAGTTCTGTTACAAAACTGGGAAGCGACCTTGGAATTTCAGGCGAAGCGCTTATTATATACGATCCTGCAAATAACAGCGGCGTTCTTGACGCGGGCAATTATAATATAATTGTATACGCGGGATTATCAAAAAACAGCGTTTCGAAAGCCGGACGCTGGAGAATTGTAAACGGAAATATCGGCGCTGGTAATAATCCCGTGCTTGTAATGAACGCTTTTATACAGAACGCCGGTAAATCGGTAACTTTTGAAAAATACGATCCCTTTGATACAAATGTATTCTTTGAAATTATCGGCAACACCGTCTGGCAAAATTTTATTTGCGACGCGGACGGCGTTGTAATTCAATTTTCTACATATCCGCATCAGCATGTTTTCCTTGATTCATTTAGAGTTAAAAGCAGCAGCGCGAATAACAGAATAGTTTTAACAAGACTGCCCGTTGTTTACAAATATGATGACGGCAATGTTGTAGAAGCGGGCAATCCAAACTGGTCTTACATATATAATTACAATGTTCATGGAGCTCCAAACGGAAGCGCCGCTCTCGCAGCCGGTATTCCAAGATATCCCGAAGATCCAAACTTAAAACTTGATCCTGTTGAAATGGCAAAATTCTGGAATTTTAATCTTGTCAATCTGCCTGAACTTGTAATTGAGAATTTAACGATTTATTTTAGCCATGCATGGAATGATCCAATAATTGTTGACGCAAATGTTGGTGTTTTACTTTTACCGTACTATGAACCTGGCGACAGGCTTGGTTATTTCAATCATAACTGGCGCGAAGAAAGAACCCTTAAAATAATTTACTGTTTCGTAGAAGACGCTAACGGCAACGGAAAAGTTGACAGGATACGCGTACAAACATCTGTAACAGTCGGCGGCAGTTTTGACGGATTCAGCGCAAGTGTGGAAGGTTATACTGTTGCCGGTTACGCGTTTACGCAAGTTATAACAGGCGATTTAACCGATAATGATTCTTTCTATATAATTCTTAGCGAAAAGCCATATCTGTATGACGGTCTTCCCCTGTCGTGGAAAATAACTTCAAATCTTTCTCTCGTTGACGGAAGAGGACTTACGATCGGAAAAAATGACGGGTATATATTTACAACAATTAATACTATTCCTCCGCGAATAAGTTACGCGCTTACTCTGCCTGAACACGGCGAAACATATATTCAAATGTCTCAGCCTGTAGCGCCGTGGAACAATTCCAATGGAATAATTAATGGAAATCCCGCAATGGCTGATTCTGTTGATACGGCGCAGCGTCCGCGCAATTCACTGGTTTTCGCCGGAGACCCTGATAATCCTGTTTTATATAATTTAAAACCGGGGCAGCCGGCTCAGGAAGGCGCGTTAAGTTTCCTTATTGACAGCGGCGCAAACAGCATCGCGGAATTGGCTTCGCTTCCTTCTGTTGACGCTGATCCTGCTGCGGTATCTTTTACAATGCAGGGCTTGTGGAATCTCGCGGAACGCGCTATTGACTGGAGCGATAACAGTATCGAACCGGAATCAAGCTATCCGGCGCCGAAATATCCTGTAGACTGGAGTTATTCAGGTTATTTAGCATATTCGGGAAATGATCATCTGGCTGTATCAGCTAACGATCCTGTCCGTGCCGCAAACATGTTTATCCCTCCGTTCCAGGTATTAACGCCGCAGATGATGAAGACCCTAGAGGCGTACGGCGACGTAGTTTCAGCTAACAACTGGCAGCACTCAGGCGTTATTCTTCCAACGGTTACGCCGAATGATTTTACGGTAAATAATGGCGATCTTGTTACCCGCAGAAAAACCGACGTTTTGATTTCTCTTCCTCCTGACACAAATAATTCCACAAATTTTTTTGCGTGGCCTGTGTGGGCAAGATTTGTGGATCCGATGAATCCCGGCGGTTATAACAACGGCGGAGGTTTCTGGGGACAGTTAAATACAGACACCGGAATTATCTGGGAATTTGACGGAACCAAATATCTTGAAGCGCGCGGCAATATTGAAATGCAGGTTAATTTGAATCCGGTTTTATCAAGTTCGCTTGATCTTTTCTATTCGTCAGGAATTGCCGCCGGTTTCAGAAATCCTTCGCAGGAAGCGGAAAGAGGAAGGAGCACAGGCGGTCTGTGGATTCCTGGTTTGGGAATAAAGACCTATTATTATTATTCGCCGGAGAGTCAGGTGCCATTGGTAAGCGGATCACAGGTCAGCGCGCAGTTATTTAATTATCTGCTTGATTCAGGAATCACAAATCGCAATAAAATTGAATTTTTATTAAAGGCGGTAAATTCTGATATGTTCATGGCGCGCCTTGATATTCCGCGGGGTGCTGTAATTCCGCCCAATTGGTATAAGCTTGTGCGTCCGTTCAGTTTTGATATTCAGGATATAACGACGCAGAGAGGCGGCGTTACAATTATGAATAATGTTATTAATTCAGATAACAGGGAGCCTGTATATATTCGCTACAATCTTTTGCGTCCCGGAAGAGTAACAATTCAGGTTTATACTCTGGAAGGGACATTGATTAAATCGATAAGGCGTAATGAAAACCGCGAAGCCGGCGAGTGGACCGATTTCTGGGACGGCACAAATAATTCCGGCCGCCCGATAGCTCGCGGAATGTATTTTATCCGCGTTGTAGGCCCTGACATTGATGAAGTCAGAAAAGTTATGGTTATCAGGTAGGTTGGGAGTTTGAAGTTAGGAGTGAGGAGTGTCGAGTGAGGAATAAATTTAATTTTAGCGCTGGTTTTTTTAATTGAAGAAGGCTGCTTTTGTAACTATTATTGGTAGACCGTCTGTCGGAAAGTCGACGCTGCTTAACAGGCTCTGCGGAGAGAAAGTCGCCATCGTAAGCAATGTCCCGCAAACGACACGTAACGCAATCAGAGGAATAATTAACCGCGAAGAAGGCCAGCTTGTCTTTGTGGATACGCCGGGCCGGCACACAAGCCAAAAAAAAATGAATAAAAAACTGATGGAGGTTTCAGAGCGAGCCTTAACAGACAGCGATTTGGTTCTGTATGTGCTTGACGCTTCCCGCGCTCCCGGCGAAGAGGAAGAAGAAATTGTCGAGTTGATTAAACCGTTAGCTGAAAAATTAATAATCGCCGTTAACAAAATCGATATTCCGGCATCAGATATAAATCTAATAAAAAATTATATAAATTTGCATTTCCAAATAAATTCCTCTGTGCCGCAAACCGAAAGTCCGGCATGCCCTCGTGTGAATTCTTTCGTCCATCTTATTTCGGCAAACTCAGGCGAAGGCATTGACGAACTGCTTAATGCGTTATTCGCAATGGCTCCCGAAGGACAGCCGCTTTATGATTCAGAGTACTATACAGATCAGGAGACGGGCTTTCGCATAGCGGAAATAATCCGCGGGCAGGCAATCAACCGCCTTCGCCAGGAGCTGCCTCATTCGCTTTATGTAGACGTCGCCGACATGGAATTTAAAGAAGAGGGTTCCGGCGGACAAGATTCGCGGCTTTGGGTGCGTGCATTTATCATAGTGGAACGCGAGTCGCAAAAAGGAATGGTTGTGGGAAAAGGCGGCGCGATGATCAAGGCGATACGTCTTGGCGCCTTAAAAGATTTAAAACGCATCTTTGACTGGAAAATAGACCTTGACTTGCGCGTAAAAACCGCCAAAGACTGGCGGCACAACGATCACACTCTAAATAAATTAATCAAATGAGACACAGATTAGCGCGGATTTTATTTTAAAGTTAATCCGTTGAAATACGTGTTTAGTGTAAGAAACTAATAATCTGTGTAAGCAGTTCATCGAAGGCGTCGACGCATTTTAAATCTGAGCAGTCTTTACGGATTTGCTGCGGCGCTTTAAAAAGACAGCCCGAGTCGGCTTCTCTTATCATTGCTAAATCGTTAAAAGAATCGCCTGCGGCGAAGACGCGCATGTTCATTGACTTGAAAGCCCTGACCGCTTCTCTTTTTCCATTCTGCTGGCGAAGAGCGTATCCTGTTACAGTTCCGTCTTCTGCGGTTTTTAACGAATTGCAAAAGAGGGCAGGGTATGACAGTTTTGCCATCAGCGGTTTTGCGAATTGTTCAAAGGTGTCCGATAATATTACAAGCTGGGTTTTCTCTCTTAGCGTGTTAGAAAATTCAACCGCGCCTTCAAGAGGGTTCATGCCGGAAATTACTTTTTGTATATCGGGAAGTTTTAAATTATTTTTCTTTAATATATCGAGGCGAAAGTTCATCAGTTTATCGTAATCTGGTTCGTCCCTTGTAGTACGGCGCAGTTCGGGAATGCCGACAGCTTCAGAGAATGTAATCCAGATTTCCGGGACAAGGACACCTTCAAGGTCAAGACACACCATGTTCATGCTGGTATATTATCATAACAGCGGTAATTGATTCAAGATGTTGTATAATAGAAAGTTAGGAGTGAGGAGTTAGAAGTGAGGAGTGAGGAGTTAGAAGTTAAGGAGTTAAATGTTGGTAACTCGTTTTGTGCGCCTGTTTATTTTGCAGAGACGGTTACGAGTACTATGGATGTTTCTAAACGGTTAGCGGCTGAGGGAGCGGCGCATGGGACTGTTGTTGTTGCGGATTATCAGGAGGCAGGACGCGGGAGGGGACTGGAGCGCACATGGGAGATGGAAAGCGGACTTAATTTGTCGTTTACGCTGCTTTTGCGTTACCCTCGCATCGAAGAAATTGTACCTGCGCTTACTCTGCGCACAGGACTTTCCGTTTCTCTTGCGATAGAAGAAGAGTTTCCTTTGCTGGAAAAAAAAGTGAAAGTTAAATGGCCCAACGATATAATGATTGGCAGTAAAAAGGTATGCGGTATTCTTTGCGAAGCTGACGGCGGTAATGTTCATGTTGGCATAGGTATCAATGTTTTACAAAGAGAGTTTCCCTCTCACCTTTGTGATAAAGCTACGAGCATTGCTTTGGAAGCGGAGAGTGTGGGGTGTGGAGTTAGGAGTGTTGAGTTAGGAGTTAGGAGTGAGGAATTGGGAGTGAGGGGTTTTTTATTGGAAAAGATTCTTTTGCGGCTGCATTGTGAACTTGAGAATAAAAATAATGACTGGAAAACTTGTCTGGAAAAACGGCTTTATAAAAAAGGCGAATATGTTACATTTATAGAAGGAAAAGCTGATTCAAAAAATATAATCAAAGGACTTCTGACCGGTATCAGCAAAGATGGTGAATTGTTAATTCTACCTGAAGACAAAACCGTATCTAAAACTTTAATTACCGGCGAACTAAAAATTTAATCTACTCTTCTTCCTCCGTGACTTTCGTGTCCTCAGCGCCTCCGTGTGATGTCTTTTCTAAATATCTCTTCTATGGTATTGTTATCGAAATTATTCAAAGAGGTACATTATGTCATCATTATTAATTCCATCTGCCGAAGGCAAGGCGCATGATTTATTGGCGCTTGGCGCGTTAGTCACCCGGCTTGACCCCGGCGTTATTCCGTTTGCAGAAGCTAACGAGTACCTCCTTCATGTCTCAGGCGGCGAATACAATGTCGCGACAAATCTTTCAACATGTTTTTGTCTTAAGACCGCAATCGCAAGCGCGATGGTTAATTATCCGATAGGAAGGCGCATTGAGTATGCCGTGCAAAAAGCGGGTGTTACTCCCTACTTTAAACGCTTTGAACACGACGGCGTTCGCGGTCCCAACATGGCAATTGTATGGAGCGATCGGGGACAGGGTGTTCGCGCGCCTGTAGTTTTTTACAACCGTTCCAACGAAGCGGCTCAGGCGTTAAAACCCGGAAGTTTTGACTGGGACGCAATATTTAAAAAAGGCGTTCGCTGGTTTCACTCAGGCGGAATTTTCAGCGCGCTTTCTCCGACTACAAGCGGGCTTGTTATTGAAGCGATGCAGGCCGCGAAAAAGGCAGGAGCAGTTGTTTCCTTCGATTTAAATTACCGCGCGAAACTTTGGGCAGTCGCCGCGGCGGAACAGGGAAAGAGCGCGTCTCAGGCAAGCGATGAGGCGGCGAAAACGTTACGCAAAATTGTAAGTTACGTTGACGTTCTTGTCGGCAATGAAGAAGATCTGCAAAAAGGTCTTGGCCTTAAGGGGCAGGATGTTGAAGCAAAAGGGCAGCTGGATTCTTCCGCTTTCTTCGGTATGATGGAAAGCGTAACAAAAGATTTTCCGAATATAAAAGCTGTGGCGACTACGCTTCGCGAAGTTCATTCGACAAACCGCCATTCATGGAGCGCTGTTCTCTGGCTTGACGGAAAAACATATCAGGCGCCTGTCTGCGAACTGGACGTTTACGATCGCGTCGGAGGCGGCGACGGATTCGCGGCGGGTCTTTTCTACGGTTTTTTATCCGGCAAAACTCCGGAAGAATCTTTGCGTCTTGGCTGGGCGCACGGCGCGCTTGTTACCACAACGCCGGGAGATACGTCAATGTTCAATCTTGAACAGGTAGAAGCCTTCGCCAAAGGCGGCTCCGCGCGGATACAACGGTAAAAATACTTGCGTTTTTTATTTATCATACTGTTTAAGGAAGCCATCGGGATCGATAACCGCGAATAACGCTTTCTTTGCGTTTAATTTCCAGTTGAAAAGACAGGGGTTCCCGGCCGAAATCCAGCTGGTGCCGTCGTCCATGCCCCACATTGTTACGCGCTTTATGTTAGCTGAATATTCCCTGTACAGTTTAAAAAGTTTGGCGTAATATACCGCCTGCGCTATTTCATCTTTTTCCGTCATGACCGTATCTCTTCCGCTGCCGCGAACGTAACCTGCCATGGATAAATCCAATTCTGTTATGGCGACTTCAATTCCAAGGCTGATCAATTTCTCTAAAGATAAACGCATATCATTAAAATTGGATTTTAATTCATATATATGCGCCTGCGATCCTACTCCCTCAATAAGATTGCGGCTGCCTCCGGTTTCCGCTTTATAGCGGTTATTAATATCCAGAATCATTTTTCTGACTGCCTCTGCCTTATTGGGATTTTCAAGACCGTAATCGTTGTAATAAAGCGTGATGCCGGGATCAACTTCGCGCGCAATGCGGAACGCGAGTTCAATATAATCAGGGCCAAGTTTGTCAAACCACGGGTTTGGCATCCATGTCTCGGTTTTTCTAACGCAGTTTTTCCAGTCTCCCGAAACTTCCGCATTGGAAAGATTATCTCTCATGGCTTCGTTAACAACATCCCATGATAAAATTCTTCCTTTAAAATGCGTCAGTACGGCCGTTATGTGATCTCTCATGTTTTTTTCCGCTTCATATCTTGTTCCTTCGGTTATCCATGAAGGAGTCGCTTCATGCCAGACAAGAATATGCCCGTGAACATAAATATTATTGCTAATCATCAGGTTTACTGCGCTGTCCGCATGCGTCCATTGATAATTTCCGCCCTTTGCGGAAGGCGCAAGCTGAACAGGATAAGTCGCAGTGCATGTTACAGTGTTGTAATGATGTTTTAAAACATCAAAATATTTTCCGGATAAATACGCCGAATCAGAAATATTTCCGATAAGGAAATCGTTTTCATATACAGATTTAATTGATCTTAACGAAAGATCAGGGTTAAGAATGCTTCCTTCCGTAATTGTTACTGTGGGATTGGAAACATAATACGTCGTATTGTTTGCGTTATTTTCCCAATTTGTTAAATAAATATATGGCTCATTGTTTGTCGGAGTAACAATTAACCTTCCTCTCATTGTGTGCCATGATCCGACAGCCGGTTTTTCTAGATACGCTATAGAGGGATAATCGGACTCGTTATTAACCTGCCATAATAAGTTGCCTTCCGCTCCTTCGCGCATGACATCCGCTGTAAGTTCAATGGTTATTTCCCTGCCCCTATATTCTTTAAGAGAATATTTTACCACCGCCCAATTGGTTTTATCACCTTCTACTTTTATTACGTTCTTTTTGCCTTTGTAATTTATAATTTGAAAAGAACCCGGGTCGGCAAAAAATGAATTAATATCCGTCAAATCATTGTAGTCATTCGTTTGCGACAGGCAATTTGAAATTAAAAATATTAATACCGCGGAAATAATTATTAAAAAATATTTCATAAATATTCTCCTATTTAAAATATCTTTTGGCGTTTGCGAAGGAAATATCCCGCGCAATTTTTTCAAGTTTTTCCGTGTTCGCAGGGTATTCTCCGTTTTCAACCCAGCCGCCGATTAGGTTGCACATAATGCGCCTGAAATATTCATGGCGCGGGTAAGAGAGAAAACTTCTTGAGTCTGTCAGCATCCCGACAAAAGAGCTTAGCATTCCAAGATTTGCAAGAACGCGAAGCTGTTCTTGTATGCCGTCCCTGTGATCGCAGAACCACCACGCCGAGCCCAGCTGTATTTTACCTTGGCAGCTTGAGTCCTGGAAACCGCCCATGATTGCGGCGATAGGGTAGTAATCTTTTGGGTTAAGCGAATAAAGAATTGTCTTTGGAAGCCCTGTTTCTTCGCACTCAAGTTCCATGAGATCCAGAAGTGACGAAAGATTAACGCTTAATTTTTTATCGTTGACAGCGTCATACCCTGTGTTTATTCCTGTATGGAATAACATTTTTGTGTTTATGTTGCGGATAACAGACAGATGAAGCTGCATAACAATACCGCGCTCGGCGTAAAGACGGCTTAAGGCCGTTAGCATGTTTGTTTTATATGCGTCAACTTCTTCGGTTGAAAGCTCCTTCCCGGCCATCGCCTTTTTAAAAGCGTTATCTGTAAATTTAGAAGAAGTTTCCAGATACGGCGCGTATTCAAGGCCGTGATCGGAGGAACGGCAGCCAAGGCTGATAAAATAATCAAGGCGGTTAGAAAGCGCGGCAAGAACATCGTCCTGATTTTTTATTTTTATTCCGCTTGCGCTTGAAAGTTTATCAATGTAATCTGCAAAACATGCGGAATCCAGTTCTAAAGCTTTATCAGGCCTGAATGAAGGGATAACTCTCGTTTCAATTTTTCCTATTGGAGCAGCTGCGTCTCTAATAGCGCGGTGATGTTCGAGAGAATCGACCGGATCGTCTGTCGTGCCTATAGCGTAAATGTTTTGTTTTTTAAAAATGCCTTTCACGGATAATTCAGGCGTTTGAAGAAGAGCGTTAGCTTTTTCCCAGATTAAAGGAGCGGTTTTTTCTGTCAGCGGTTCATAAATATTAAAATAGCGCTGAAGCTCAAGATGCGTCCAATGATACAGCGGGTTTCCGATTAAATTTTCCACAGTGCGCGCCCATGCAAGATATTTTTCATAGGGTTGCGCGTCTCCTGTTATATATTTTTCTTCTATACCCATGGCGCGCATCATTCGCCATTTATAATGATCTCCTGAAAGCCAGGCATCGGCAAGGTCCCGCATCTGATAATTTTCCGCTATTTGAGACGGTATTAAATGGCAGTGGTAATCGTATATCGGCTCATTTTCCGCTGCCTTGTATAAACTGCGGGCTGTTTCGGTTTTCAGTAAAAAATCTTCATTCAAAAACGCTTTTGCCATTTTCTCTCCTCATTAATACTTGAATATTTTAGCACAATATGGGTAAATTTATACAATGTCAGCGCATATTCAATTTAAAAATTTACTGTATATATTTCTGGGCGGTCTTGCCTGCGCCGTGGGAATGGCTTTTTTTACGGTATTTATGCTTTCCGGCCCGAAATTAGGGCCGCATTACGATTTTCTTTTAACAAAAAAAACACCGAATGTATCTAGGGATATCCTGATTATAAATACCGAAGAATATATTGACGGCGGCGATTTTTTTTCCGTTCTTATGACTCTGACAGAAATGGAAGCGTCTGACCTGATTCTCGCAAGCGCTCTCTCTCCTTCCGCGGCTCCCATTACTGTGACCGAAGACGAAATTAAACGGCGTTTTACGGAAGAATATCTTCTTGTAAGTTCAAATATCCGGAATCTTTTTGAAGGCATTAGAATGGGTTCTGTGTCGCCAAGAGACGCTCCGAATCTTGTAGATCAGGTTATTGAATTGGCAGAGAAGGGAAGAGACAGATTGGTTTCCGCTTTTATTGACAGAGACGAAGATTTGGTGCGATCAGTTGCTGTGTTCGGAAATTTTCTGGAGTGTTATTCAAAACCGCGTCTTGATAAAGACGGTAAATTAAGGCGCGTTACGCCTGTTGAGAAAGAAGAAAATATTGAGCATCCTGTCTATAAATATATGAAAAGAAGATATGCTTCTGCGCAGTTTGACATTTCAAATTCCAGAAATATTCTATTGCTGCGCGATCGTTACGGAAATGAAACAAAAATTCAACTGGATAAAAACGCGGATGTAATCACAGCCGGCAGCTCTTTCTTCCGGCATATTGATATCGAACTTTTTAGGGAATACAAACAGGCGGAAGATGATATGCGAAGCGCTTTAGAAAAAGCGAACGAGCTAAAACTTTTTTCGCACATATCGCCCGATAACATGCCTTTGATTCTTGATGATTATTCACGGACGCTCCTTGCGGAACTTTTAAGAACGCCGGTTAATGAAAACAGGTCCGCATGGATAAATGCGCGTAATGGCTATTATAAAAGTCTTGAAGAATTTTTCAACGATTCTCAGGAGACAGAACTGATAAGCGGTTACGAAGATAAAATCGCCGATCTTGATTCGTCAAACGAAGATGAGCTTGCCGGATTAATCGAAATTAAAAATGAACTAATAAATGTTTTTAATTTGATGCGCGGCGCGTACGAAAAATTATTAATTTACCGCGAAAGACTAAAACCGGAGCTTTCTCTTTCTCTTTGCGTAATGGGCGTTCAGAGCAGCGCCGGGTATTGCGCAATGCTTGCGAATGTAATGATAACAGGCAGTCATATTAAACCGGCAGGCGATTTAACCGCGCTGTTATGGTCAATACTGGCTTCTTTTATTGTGTTATTCGCTGTTTTATTTTTTAGTCCTGTAATTTTATTATGCGCGGGTTTTGTTTTAAGTTTTGCCTGCGCGGTCTTCTTCGGCTTTATTTTTGTTTATTTTTCTTACTGGATTGATCCTGTTATTGCCTTCAGCTCGTCTCTTGCCGGGATGCTTGTAATTTTCTTTTTTAAAAATGCAATTTTAAGTTTTCAGGAGCGAAGTTTCAGAATGGCTTATAAAACCGCAGTTTCTAAGGAAGCGTTAAGAAAAATAATCGCCAAGGGAAAACCGAATCCGTCTGATGTAAATGTAACTTACGCGGCAATAATCGCCATTAAAGATTTTAATCTATTTGGAAAAGAAGGCATCAAAAGGCCAATGGAAGCTGTCAAGCTTAGAAGAAATTTTTATTCACTTGTAAAAAAAGTGATTTTTAACGCAGGCGCCGTTATCGTAGGATATGAAGGAAACACAATTATTGCATGTTTTGGCTCTCCTTTGGAACCTCATCCTGTTCTTACTACTTATAAGATGACAGAGGACGGCGTGCCCGCTAAAACATATAATCCCGTGGAAAAAGCATGCTCTCTTGTCAGGGAATTATTAAAAATCGAAAAAATTTCATGGCGTTTTGGAATTGACTCGGGGCTTTGCTCTTTTTCCTGGTCGCCTGAAAACGGTTATACGGCCAGCGGGCCTACGGCAGTGCGCGCGCGGATGCTTGTTTCTAAAACAAAAAGCTATCATGTCCGCGCTTTAATAACAGAAATAGTCCGTGAAAAAATTGAATTATCGGGAAGCTGGGTCGGCTATCTTCATGACGAAAACGATTCTGTTTTCGAACTTAAAGTTTAAAGCCTGTTTCTTGGCCTTATTATTTCTTTTGTAATATCCGTGTTTTGGCCAATCCAGACTCTCGCGTTTGTTTCAATATTAGTAAGCTCCGCCGTTACAAAATATGTCCTGACGCTGCGGTTTCCATCTCTGTCAACGATCGTTTTAACAAAACCGGTTAAAATAAAATCTGCGCCGATTTCCCTTCCTAAAGCAGCGGCGGTATTTTCGCTTGCGTTGCTCTGCTGATCCTGCCTTTCTGCGCGCACAGCGTCTCTTGTGCTGCCGCCTGCGACAAAGTCAAGCTTGCCGCTGTTAAAAATTACATTCTCCATTACAGACGAGATAATTGTGGTGTCAATATGTTCATCGCTTTCATTTCTGAATCTGCCGACAATGACAGCGGGTTTTTTGCTGCCGGCCGCTCTTATTGCCTGATCAACTCTCGCGTTTGTTATACAGTCATTGATGAGAGTTTCGCAGACTATTCTTACATCTCTTGCGTTCCAATAACCGCTTAAGTCCGCTTCGGTGCCGGGTTTGACTCTGTTAACAGTTGTCCAGCATGAAGTCAGTAATAAAAAAACGCTTAGTAAAATAATTATTTTCTTCATAAAATATCTCCTATCTTAAATTCACAGACCGTAATAAATTAAGAGCGTTTTTATTTACGGAAACATCATCAAACACATCTCGGGAAATTAAATCGTTCCCATTGTAATAATTAATATATACCGTATAATTTCCCGGGTCAAGATTGATTCCGCCGACGTATGCTTTGCAGGGAAGGTAGCGCGACATTCTGATGTCGGCGCTCTCCGATGCGTCCATTCCGGCTCTTGCGGCAAGCGCGATTAACAAGCCTGCAAGTTCATTCTGCTGCTCCGATGTTATTACAGCCATAACATCCGCGACAGCGTATTTTGTAATTGTTCTTATATATGTTTTTAAAATAATATTTGAAAAACGCGCCATATATGTTTCTTCGATAACCGCTCCCATATCTTCAAGAAGTTCCAGAGTAAAGCTGTTCTGTCCTTCAATGATAACTTCAATTTTGTTTATATTACTTGATCTTTTAACCAGCACCGGAAGTTTAAAAAAAGCGATTTGCAAAACCGGATGCTGAAACGGAAGATAATGAATTATTAACTGCTGTTCTTTTATAGGAGAAAGTCCAGTAAAGCTGATGATATTAAGCCTTGCCATTCCTTCCGGAACATTTTGCGCTTCTTCAACGGCAGCCGGAACCGCGCCTTTGTAAATATTCCGGTTTGTTCTGTATGCTCTGTGTACTTGTTCAAATTCAATCCGCGCGGAACTGTGGTCTCCGTCTCCAAGATAAAAAAGCGCGCACAAGAAACGCGCAAGAGCCGAGTTTGAAAAATTAACAGGCCTTGTTTCCGGCATTTGACCGACGCCTGTTTCTCTTCTGGCATAATCGTTCAGGCTTTCGCCTGTATTTGGATCAGTATACTCATAGCGTTCTGCCAGCATATTTAGTTTTCCGCTCTGGCCGCTTAACTTCCTGATTTCAACCAATGCGCCTTCAAGATTGCCTCTGTGAAAATAATTAAGCGCGTTAAAAACATTTAAATAAATATTTTCAAAATCTTCGCCGGGATATTCCTTGACGTTATCATTTAATATATATGAAAAGAAACCTTCAGTTATGCTTTTAGTGTAGGCCTCTTCTATCAGCCGTTCCGCGTTTTGCAAATCTACGGAAGAAGCCGCGTAATTTCCGGCGTAATGTTCAAGCAGCCCCTTATCAAGAAAAAGCATAATTGCGTTTTTTCCGGAATACCTGGCTATTATTTTTTCCTGACCTCTTTCAATTATTTTAACGGCAGATGAAAAATCATCCTGACTTACGGCGGCATCAATTTCCCTGTACATCCTTGTATTGGCGGTCGCGCATGACATTGTAAAAAACGCTAATAAGGAGATTTTTAATATTTTCCATGTTCCCGTTTTAAGCATTTATTTGGTATAATTCTAATATGAATATAGTCTTGTTGGAAGAGCACGAGTTGGGCCGGACCCTTTCAAGGCGTGACGAGCGGACAATTCATCTGTTAAAAGTTTTACACAAGAAGCAGGGTGATTCGTTTGAAGCAGGAATCCTAGGCGGAATGCGCGGGACTGGCATTATAGAAAAAATAAATTTTGACGGATCGATAATGATAACCGTTAACGCCTTTACGCCGCCTGCGCCGCGTCTGCGGCTGCGAATGGCAGTTTCTTTTGTGCGTCCGATACAGCTTAAAAGAATTTTCAGGGATTTGTCAAATCTCGGCGTATCAGTTATCGATCTTGCGGGAGCAGACCTTGGAGAAAAAAGTTACCGCGACACTAATCTTTTGATAGACGGCGGAGCGCAGGCTGCTCTGGTGGAAGGAGCGGTGCAGGCCCGTGACACCTTGATACCTGAGTTTAATGTTTATAATAACTTTGACGCATGGCTGAAAGAGCGCCCGTGGGAAAAAACAGAAAAGCAAACCGCTTCTTCGCGCATTCCTCAGTTAATCGCGATGGATAATATAAACGCGGAAGGCTCCATTTTTAATTTAACCGCGACTTCAAGGCCGCTTGTAATTGCAATCGGCCCTGAAAGAGGCTGGTCTGACAGGGAACGTGATTTGTTCGAGAAGGCGGGATTTTTACGGCTCTCCATGGGAAGCCGCGCTCTTCGCACAGAAACCGCATGCGTGGCAGCCGCCGCTCTTGCAACAGAGAAAATAGAAGACACTCTTTAACGCGCGATCATTGGAGGGCAATATGGACAGGGACAAGGTAAAAGAAAAATTATTAAAAATAGAAGATGCTCCCCTTGAGTTCTCTCTTGTTTTTTCCGGAAAGAAGAGTAAAAAAGTCAACGGTCTTTATAAGCCTGCTTCCAGAGAAATAATAATTCATAACCGCAATTTTACTCAGGACGATGCGGGACAGAATTTACTGCTCTATACCGCGATACATGAATACGCTCATCACCTGCACGCATGTTCAAGAGGCGGCACTTTATCGGCGCGCGCGCACAACACAGAGTTCTGGGCGATTTTTCACGCGCTTCTTGAAAAAGCCGAAGCCAAAAAAATCTACAGCGATGTTTTTTCTGTATCGCCTGAATTGTTAAAACTAACGGAAGTCATCCGTGAAAAGTATCTTGGTAAAAACGGCGAACTTGTAAAAGAAATGGGCAAGCACCTTTTAAAAGCCCATGATCTTTGCACGGGAATAGGAGTGCGTTTTGAAGACTATGTTGACAGAATGCTTCGCATCCCAAGAACCGCCGCGAACATGGCAATCAAAATGTTCGAGTACGACATCGCGCCCGAAGTCGGCGCCGACAACATGCGCTTCCTTGCAGGGATTCGCGATGGCGATGATCGCAAAGCGGCAGAAAAGGCATTAATAAAAGGCAAAAGCCCTGACAGCGTAAAAATTCAAGTGCGCAATAAAGACAAGGAAGATATAGATACTGTCATGATTCTGGAAAAAGAAAAACTTCGCCTTGAGCGCACGATAGAAACATTAAACAAAAGACTGGATGAAGTAAAAAAAGAATTGAAGGAAAAGAAATAATAGAGTCATGGCCGACAACACTAAAAAAATAATCGAACAAATACTCGCGGTTCCTTACGGCAAAGTTTGCAGTTACCGCGACATTGCAATGAAAGCGGGGCTCCCCAACGGAGCGCGGCAGACAGTAAGGACGCTTCATACAATGTCTGAGAAGCACAACCTTCCGTGGTACAGGATAATTCGCTCCGACGGCACAATAGGTTTACAGGGAGAGGGAAGGGCGCTTCAGATTAAACTTCTTCGCAAAGAAGGAGTAAAAATTTCCAAGGATGGTAAAATTGATATAGAACAATACGGATTGTTGTAGACTTAAGCTTTCCGCTTTGTTAAAATATAAAAAATGAGAAAAGTGTACATTGACTACAACGCCACAACTCCTCTAAGGCCCGAAGTAAAAGCCTCCATGTTGGAAGACCTTGATGTTTTCGGAAACGCGTCCAGTATGCACGCTTCGGGAAGACTTGCGCACGCAAGAGTGGAGCAGGCAAGAAGCGATGTTTCCAATTTGATTGGTTCTAAAAACGGAAAAATTATTTTTACATCAGGCGGTTCTGAAGCGAATAATACAGTTTTTCAAACGATGCGTCTTATTATTGAATCGCAGGATACTGACTCCGTGCCGGCCTCTCTTTTAAAACGCGATGAAATTTTAACGACAGCAATCGAGCACCCCTGCGTATTAAATTCGGCGTTAAACCTAAAAAGTTTAAGTTTCAAAGTGAAGATTCTTCCTGTCGATGAATACGGAAAACTTAAAATTGACGAACTTAAAAAAAATCTAAACGATAAAACGCTTTTTGTTTCTGTCATGGCAGCTAACAACGAGATCGGCACTGTACAGGATATAAAAGAAATAACGGCTCTTGTAAAAAACGCCGGAGCTTTAATGCATATAGACGCGGTGCAAGCTGTAGGGAAGATGCCTATTAATGCTGATGATCTTATTGTTGATTACCTTACAGTTTCCGCGCATAAAATTTATGGGCCTAAGGGTGTAGGCGCGTTGTATGTAAAAAAAGGCGCGCCGCTTTTTCCGCTTGTGCGCGGCGGACATCAGGAAGACGGCCTAAGAGCCGGAACATACAATAACACAGGCATTCTTGGTTTTGGAAAAGCCGCGCAGTTAGCCGCTTTAGAAATCGATAAATATTTAAATGAAATTTCTGTTCTGCGGGACAGACTCAAAAAAGGTCTTACAGAAAAAATCCCCAACATAAAAATTAACGGCCATCCAATAGATGTGCTTCCAAATACTTTGAATGTTTCTTTCCCCGGCGTCGAGGGAGAAGCGATCCTCCTTTCCATGGATATACAGGGAATTGAAGCGTCCACAGGTTCCGCCTGCGCATCCGGCAGTCTTGAACCCTCTCATGTGCTTATGGCGACAGGCGTAGGCCCGGAGCTTGCGCACGGTTCAATCCGTTTCAGCCTGGGGTGGGGTATAACAGAAGACGATATTGATTATATAATTGAAGTGCTTGCGCCTGTTATCGCGCGGCTTCGGGCAATGTCAACATTGCCGTCTTAAGGAGAATTATGGCAGACTGGCTTTATTCGGACACTGTTAAAGAGCATTTCACAAATCCCCGCAATGTGCTTCTGGAAGACGAGGCAAGTTTCGATTACAGCGCCAAGGGGCAGACCGGAAACATTAAATGCGGAGATCAAATGATGATGCTCCTCAAAATAAAAGATGATATTATAACCGACGTTCGCTGGAAAACTTACGGCTGCGCAAGCGCCATCGCAAGCACAAGCATGCTTTCAGAAACCATAATGAATATGAAAATCGAAGACGCGTATAAAATCCGCCCCGAAGATTTGGTCGCAAAACTGGGAGGGCTTCCCAGTTTTAAAATACACTGTTCTGTTCTGGGAGATAAAGCTCTTCGCGCCGCGATTGACGATTATCTTGAAAAGACAGGCCGCGCAGGTCTTTTTGTAGAAGAAACTGTTGTTATCTGTCATTGCCTTGGCATTACTGACAAAGATATTGAAACCGCTTTTAACAACGGCGCGCGAAACTGGGAGCAGCTTCAAATGGCGACCAAAATCGGCACAGTCTGCGGAAGCTGCAAAGAAAAAGCCGTGGATTTGCTCCACGGCCTTGAACACCTTTATAGTTAATCAGCTACACTGCTCAATCTTTTTTTATTTAACTTCCGCCAGGCTTGCAGGATCCAGCGCCAGAGCCGAACCGTCTTCGCGCTGAGTAAGAAGACGTCCCTGCTGGATTGTTACGCCTGCTCCCTGATGAACCTGAACGGCTGATCTTGCCTGAAGTTCAAGATTTGTGTTAAACCTTCCCAGGAAACATTGATTGTTACTTGTGTCAGTTGTTATTGCGTAAAGATCGTTCCCGTTCACCCATAAGAGGCTTCCCGCTTTTATATCATCGTCTCCCTGTTTTGCCATTTCCAGATTGCCTTGATTTATTTCTATAAGACGCACAGCTCCATGACCTGCCGCTTCACCCGCAATCGCGATAATTCTGCCGCCTATAAATGTAACTGTCCTTGAATGAACCGTATTGAGAGGAGATCGTCTTAACTCTCTTCCGTTTGCCGAATTGAGACTGACGATTCTTCCCATGCTTACCGGATCTGTTTTTTCGATTGTTACGCCGAAAACGCCGCCCGAGGTTTCCTGTACAATAACGTTCTGCTGATCCTGGGCGATCTCCCGTCTTTGCTGCTGAGCTTCTTCTGTTTTTTGTTCGGCGAAATCTTCAAGTTTTTGGGCTTCTTCGCGCCTTTGTTCAATTGCTTCTTCCCTCTGCGCGATCTGCGCCTCTCTCTGCTGCGCCGCTTCTTCTCTTCTGTCCAGTTGTTCCTGCGTGCGTCTTGCCTCTTCCTGTGTTATTCTTCCCTGCGCTTGATCCTGCTGTGTCTGCCGCCTTTGCTGTTCTATCTGCTGCCTTTCCTGTTCGGTCTGTCTTCTTTCTTCCGTTACCCTTGTCTCTTCCCGCCTGATTTGCTCGCGTTCTCTCTGCGCCTGCTGTTCAGCCTGCTGAGCTTCGCGTTCCATCAGGTTAACCATATCCTGCCGCTGCGGAATTCCCTGATCGTCCTCCCTTCTCATTTCTTCTATCACTCTCGCGTCAGAAATAGCGGAAGTATCAATAGCGCTTAACCCGCCAATCCCAAGAGGGATAACCATCAACGTTCTTCCGGGCCATTCGTCATAGCGGATCGAAAGACCGGCTTTCTCTCTTGTCAAATTGCTCATAACCTGTGATTTATATCTTCCCTGGAAATAATCCCAATTGCCGCGGTAAACGGCGTTGTAAATTGTAATATATTCAGCTAACAGAGCCGCGTCTCTTGCGCTGTAGCCGTATGCTGATTCAAGATAACCTCTTATAATAACGCGCAGGTTTCTGATATGATCCACTCCGGTATCTACGCCAAGACCGAATACATCAGCGTCAAGTTTGCTGCCGTCCGCAGGTGACACGCAGTGAATGACAAAGTACCTGTTTACAGCGCCTATATCAAATTTGTATGAATGGCTTCTTCTTTCTTCCTGAGACATTGCATTCAGGGTCGGCTGAACTCCTCTCTCGCTTTCAGCTACCTGACGTCCGACGCCAACGCCAATCTGGCGAATTTCTTCCCATGTGTCTAACCTGGCATGAGGTCCTTCATAATTGATAAATACGACAGGCGGAAGGTCCTGTAATTCATCCCTGTTAACCTGGGCGTAACCCGCGATTGAAATTACTGCAAGTAATATTATCGCTATTATTACTTTATTCTTAAAAAAAGCGTATTTTGGCGTTCTCATTACAAATCTCCTAATAATGAATTATACCACACCGGCTGTGAATTTGGAATACCGGAAATTAACACAAAATTCTCCGCAAATATCTTGACATCCCGAATACTCTGTATTACAATCTGTAATATGACAAAGACAAAAGCTAACTATGTTATGAAAGAAGTGATTACCACCGCAAGGCTCCCTATAAACACAAGGAATAAACTCCTTGTGCTGTCAAAGCATAAGAACAGAACTATGTCGGAAATCATCATAGAAGCTTTGGATATGTACTACGAAAAGGAAGAAGAAGAGCTGGATTCCTACACTCTTGGGCTGCCTTATTTCGGCAAATACAATTCTGGCGCCGGCGATTTATCAACCACTTATAAACAACGTATAAAAGAGAAGCTTCGTGCACGACAGAATTCTTATTGACTCAGGTCCCTTTATTGCTTTATTTGATGCTGATGATAATCACCATCGAAAAATAAAGGATTTTTTCAAGAAAAATCAATACCGTTTTATAAGTACATTGGCAGTTTTTACTGAGGTTTCTCATATGCTGGATTTCAATGTTAAGGCTCAATGCGATTTTTATGAATGGGCAATGTATCATGGAGTTATTATCAGCGACATAAATCAGCATGATTTGCCCCGTATTACAGAACTGACAAACAAATATTCGGACTTGCCCATGGATTTTGCCGATGCTACTTTGGTTATAACCGCCGAGAAAACCGGTTTAAGAGAGATTATCAGTCTTGATAAAGATTTCGATATTTACAGGCTTCCCGGCAGAGAGAAAATTAAAAATGTTTATCCGGTAACAGATTGACGCCAGCTGCCCTGGACTTTCTTATCTAAGCGAAGCGAGTTCCCTTCCTGCCTGCCTTCTTGCCATCGGCGGCTGATTACCTGCCGCGATCATATTGAGTATTCTGATTCCCGTTTCGCTCAAAGGCGGGCCTGAAAAACGGCACAATGCGCCTGTCGCCGAGGCAATCGCCGTCAATACAAGATCGTCTTTAACGCCCTGAATTATTGAATGTGAAAAAGTCTGAATCGCGGTGCCGTTTGGATCGACGCCGATTTCACCGATTGCGTTAATTGCCGCAACTTTAATAAACGGCTCGTTGTCTCTGTTAAAAATATTTATTAACCAGGGAATTGTTTCCTGCGAACCAATTTTTCCAAGAAGGCCTATTGCGGCAATCCTGAATTGAATAGGCCGATCTCCCGCTGAAATATGTAATAAAAAAGACGTCCACTCCGGTTCATTTGCGCTCATTCTTCCGGCATTAATTTCTTTTTCTATTTCTTCAAGTTTTCTTTTTGTTTCATATTCGTTTAAAGGAATTTCCAAGGGCTCGGGAGGACGAGGTCTTCCCATCCCGTAAGAGCCTTCCGCGATTGGGCCATAAAGCGCGTTTCTTACAGGCAGAACGCGGTCTTCAATTTTGTATGCGTATAAGATCCAATCCCTGCCGCCTGAATACAGTACACCGTCATTTCCAAAAGCGGGCACCGAGGCAGCGTCGGGTATAAATGTAAACCACAACCGTCTTCCTTCATGAGAGAATCCTGTTGCGCCGTTTTTATTAAGGACGTAAATTCCCCTTTCATCAAAAAGCATTTCCACTTCTGGTTCCGGCCTTCCTCTGCGGTTTATTAATTCGCTCATGTGACTGTCGCCGCTCCAGAGAATTTTTCTTTCATCAATTGACAGTAATACTGTTTTTCCGTCACTCATTGTGACAGCAATGCTGCTGCCTCTGCCTGTCGCGGCAAGAGGCCTTGCGGGAAGCCTGGGCATTGCTGTTATGCGATCATCGCTATGCGCCGCTGTGTACCAGTCTTCAGAAACCCCAAGTTCTTCGATTGCTCCGTCCGTGTACAAAACTACAACCCGCTGCTGCGAAGGAGACTGCGCCGCGTTTTGCGTTGAATTCTGCGTTAAAGAAATTAAAATGGCGGGCGTGTTTGAAAGCATCCATATATGAGCGCTGCCATAAGGATCAATGCGGTATATTTCGTTATTATTAAAAGCGCAAATTATTCCTCCGCTTCGATCCAGCACCGGATTTATTAAAAATGATTCATCAAAAGTTCTTGTCCACAAAAGATTTCCGGACGCGGTGTAACAGTACATTTTTTTGTCTGTTGGCACAAACAGCCTTCCGTCCCATCCCGTAATTACCCTGGCGCAGAGAGGGCCGTCAAGCTGACGCCGCCATAATTCTCTTCCTGCGCGGTTAACAGCGATAAATATTCCGTTTACTCTTGAAAAATACGAAGTGCCTTCCCGTGATCGCGTAACATAAGGACTGATCCTCCCTCTTGCCGAATAGTTCCACATCGGAGTTCCGGCCGTAGAGTACGCTCTTATATTACCGCCGTCAAGCGCAACTACAGCAGACTGCGCCTGAACCGAAGGAAGTGACAGCACAGCGCCTCCAAGCGCCTGACGCCAATACGGATCGCTTGTAACAAGCCCCTGCTCGCGCGCGTTACTCTGGGAAAAAACCGGGGAAACAGAAAGCCATAAAATTACAATTATGCTGAAAATAAATCGCATTTCTTATATTATATCATATTTTCCTGCCGCTAACTACGCGAACAGTTTGTAGTAAGAATAATTAATTAAATCGTGATAAGATAATATTATGGCTGCCGGTGACATTGTTAAAATAAAACTTGAAAGTATCGCTCCCGGCGGAGACGCTCTTGGCCGTCTTGATGAAGGCAAGCCTGTTTTTGTCGAAGGCGGCGCGCCTTGCGAAATCGTTCATTGCCGTATTACAGAAGATCGAAAAACCTGGGCGCGGGCTGAACTATTAGAAATAATTGAACCGTCGCCTGTAAGAATTAAAGCAGCCTGTTCTTCTTACGCGCAGTGCGGAGGCTGTAATCTGCAGCACATTGATTATAACGCTCAGCTTGAATTAAAAGCTTCTATACTAAGGGATTCTTTTCAGCGGATAGGAGGAATTACTCCGCCTGAAATCGAAATAATTGCCTGCGCGCCTTTTGAATACCGCAACAGAATGCAGTTTCACTGTTTAAGGCAAAAAGCAAAGGGAAATAATTATGGTTTTGGTTTTAAGGGACATTCGAGCGGAGAGATAATTGCAGTAACCGATTGTCCAATTGCCGCGCCGCAGATAAGAGAGTTGATTCGCAGTCAATGCGGAATTCCTCTGCCTGTAGAGAAAGACCGTTTTACCGTTTTTGCCAAAGACGATGTGCTGTTGAACGAAGGCGGCCTTCAAAAAGGAAAAATAAAACTCCTTGAAAAAGAAATTTTTGCCGATGCTTCTCTTTTCTTCCAGAGTAATTGCTTCATGCTGGAAAAATTAATTGCAAATTTGCGCAGAATCGCCGGGAACGCCGATCTCTCTCTGCCTATGGCCGATCTCTACTGCGGCGTCGGAACATTCGCGCTCTTCCTTGGTGAAATATTCGCAAATATTTCTCTCGCTGAAGAAAATAAAAACGCTGTAGCTCTTGCCAGAGAGAATTTAAGGGGAATTAACGCTGAATATTTTGCGTTACGTGACACTGAATGGCAGCGAGCTTTGTTTTGCCGAAAACGCTCTTTTAGCTTTGCCGTGATTGATCCTCCAAGAGCGGGGCTTAATTCAAAATTGGCGCAGGCTCTGGCGGAAAACGGGCCGTCTCTCCTTGCTTATGTAAGCTGCGACGCGGCTTCTCTTTCCAGAGATGCAAAAATACTTGTAAACGGCGGTTATATATTGAAGGAACTCAAATTTTTTGACTTTTATCCGCAGACTGCGCATATTGAGAGTCTTGCGGTGTTTGAAAGAAAGGCATTATAGTGTAATATTAACATGAAAATAATTAATAGTTTGTTCCTTACCGCCGTAATGGGAATGATACTTATATCATGCGCATCCGTAAGAGATAACGTCCTTAGAAATCTGCGCGAAAAAGAGGATGAACAGCATCACAGGATATTGTCAACGCGGCCTCTGCCGGAAAATATTTCGGCAATTTTGGATATTCCATATACAGACAGCGGACACAGGGGACATTTATTGGATGTATATTATCCTTCCAATATAGAAGGTCCGTTTCCGGTAATTATTAATATTCATGGAGGCGGTTTTATTTACGAAAATAAGGAAAATAATAAATTATATTGCTATAACATAGCAAAAGATGGTTTTATTGTTTTTAATATTAATTACCGGCTGGTGACCGAAGGTAATAAATTTCCGGGACAAATACCGGATGTTATAACCGCGCTGGACTGGATCGGGAATAATATGAATCAATATCCGGCAAACGCCGAAAAGGTATACGTTATAGGTCATTCCGCCGGCGGTTATTTAGCGGTAATTACTTCTCTTATTACAGAAAGTCAAAGATTACAGAACGTATTTAATGTAAGTAAACCAAATATAAAAATTAACGCGCTGGCGCTTAATTGCGGTTTTTTGCAAATGGAGCGCAGGGGGTTTAAATGGTGGTTTATGAAATGGGCGATATTTGATAAAGGTTTTAAAAAGAAAGAATATTACCCAAACCTGATATTCAAAGACTTGCCGGAAATAAATTTACTGCCGCCCGTATTTATAACAAGCAATTCAGATGACAGCGTGAATGTTATGACGTTCTACTTTGTAAATGTCTTAAAGGAAAATAATCTGGAACATTATTTCTATTATATAGAAAGAGAAGACAGGAGGCTGAGGCATTGCTTTGACGTATTTAACCCCGCTCGTGAAGAAAGCATAAAATTACGAGACGAAATGCTCCGGTACTTTTTGCTGTTTTAAACGCAGAGATCTGCGGGTTTAAGCGCCGTAAGGTTTTGATTTAATGTTCTTGTAATCCATCATTAATAAATGCTACAATAAACCCATGGTTCAGAATGAGTCCTTTATTGAGACGCACGACGGAGCGAAGCTGTATCTTTACCGCTGGTCTCCGTACGGACAGCCGAAAGCCGTGCTTCACATTGTTCATGGCATGGCTGAACATGCGCTGCGTTATCAGCGTCTTGCGCAAAAATTTACAGAAGCCGGAATTGAAATATGGGCTGCCGATCAAAGAGGGCATGGAAAAACCGCAAATCCTGATGTGAACGGCCCTGATAAAGGAGGGCTTCTTGGACATTGCGGGGATAACAACGGCGTTTCCCGCGTTACCGCCGATGTTCATGTTTTAAACAAGGAAATAAAAAAAACAAGGCCGGATATTCCATTGTTCCTTTTGGGTCATTCATGGGGTTCGTTCATTGTTCAGAATTACATCGAATATTCGGATGATCTAATAATTAATGGTTGTATTTTATCCGGCACAAAAGGCCCCGGCGATTTCATGGTAAAGATGGGTGTACCTTTTATGACATTAATTGTCGCGCTCAAAGGACAGCGTAATGTATCGCGTTTTGCGAAATCATTGGCTGACGGAGCCTATAATAAGCCGTTCAAACCCAACCGCACCATATATGACTGGATTAGCCGCGATGTAAAAGAAGTTGATAAATATATATCTGATCCTCTTTGCGGCTACATGTGTTCAACAGGTTTTTACCGCGATCTCGCGAAAATGCTTTACAATATTCACCGCCCCGAAGCGCTGGGAAGGATAAAACCCTCCCTTTCGCTTTATGTTTTTTGCGGAAGCGAAGATCCTGTAGGCAGTATGGGTAAAAGTCCGACAGCTCTTGTAAATGAATACCGTAAATTGGGAATTAGCGATCTTGAGTTCGTGCTGTATCCCGGCGCCAGGCACGAAACATTAAACGAAACCAATCGTGAAGAAGTTGTTGACAATCTTCTTTCCTGGATAAACAAACATTGTGAATGAGATATAGATATTCAGCCGGAGCAAATGGCAAGCCGGAAAAAAAAGCAGTAATTTACACCCGCGATGAACACGGAATAAATTTCACCGATGTTGATCCTGAGGCCGTAGGCATCATCAGAAAATTAAAAACCGCGGGGTTTGACTCATATATCGTCGGCGGCGCGGTGCGTGACTTGATTCTCGGAAAAAAGCCTAAGGATTTTGATATAGTAAGCGCGGCAAGTCCTACCCGGATTAGAAAAATTTTCCGCAATTCAAGGATCATAGGACGGCGTTTCCGTCTTGTGCATGTTTATTTTCCGCAGAGAATATTTGAAGTCGCAACATTCCGCTCGCTTGTAGACGGGCATACAAGCAACACATTCGGCACAATCGAAGATGACGTGCTGCGCAGGGATTTTACGTTAAACGCTCTTTTTTACGATCCTGAACAGCAGATAGTTGTAGATTATGTAGGCGGCATGGGTGATATAAAAAAGAAATTGATTAAACCGATTATCAATCTTTCCGATATTTTTGTGGATGATCCTGTAAGAATGATACGCGCTGTAAAATATGCCGCGATGACAGGTTTTTCTCTTCCTTTAAATTTAAAAATCAAAATTACAAATCAGTCAAATTTATTAACGTCAATTTCACCTTCGCGTTTAACGGAAGAAATACACAAAATAATCAATTCAGATAAGGCGTACGCTATTGTTGACCTTCTTGAAAAGACCGGGTTGTATAATTACCTTCAGCCTCAGGCAGCCCTTCAAATGCGCAGGAATCCAAACTTCAAAAAGAGTTATCTGCAAAAAATGGCGGATTTAAAAGGCGCGGACAGTAAAAGAGGGCAGGCGTTAGGCGCTCTTTTTTACGATTATCTTGACAGCATGACAGAATGGAAACCGGGACCGATTGAAAATTATAAAGAAATATGCAAAAACGTCCGCATGTTTGTCTCCCCTATGAATCCGCCGCGCTTTGAAACAGAATACGCCATTAAAAAATTCCTTGCGGAAAAAGGCGTAACTATAAAACGCTCTCTTCCAAAACCCATTCATACCCATTATACTGCAAAACCGCCTGCGCCTCAGGCGAAGTTTCCCGCGGCACAGGAAGAAGAAACAAAACCGGAAATTAAACGCAAGAGGCGAAGACGAAAACCGAAAACAAAACCCGATGAATAGTTAGTTGAAAATTTATATTTAAGGGTTTATAATATTGCATGATTTCCAGAATATTCAAATTATTTTTATTATTCTGCATTTGTACGCTTTTTACTGTCTGCGAAAAAAAACCGGAAAAACAAGGCGTTGTAAACAATGCCGCGGAAAATTATTCTTACGAATCGGATAATTATTTATATGGCAGCGAATTTACAGAAAATCATGCAACAGAACTGGAAAAGTTTCTTTTAGGATCATGGTACATGAAAGAAGAAACAAACCCGGGAAGAAATAGAAAAGGCGTTATAATCCGTTCTATCTATTTTGACAGCTTATATAATATGTCTTTCAGTAAAGACAGTATTGAAGAGCCTGGTTTTATATTCACAGAATTAAAAGGAGATGATTTGCTCGGGGTTAAAGCTCATTGGACTGCGGACAAGGGAATTGTTAATTTTTCCAGAGTTTTATATTTTTCTCTGTGGGACCCTGAGTACATTTATAATTTTTATAAAAACGATTATTATGACGAAACATGGGAAATTGAAGTAACAGATCAGGATAAAATTAATATAAAAATGAATGGGTATGATGGAGAATACATAGCGCAGTATGTGAGAGAAACAGGCAGAGAAATTAGAGAATTAATAGATAATGACAATGTAAAGGAATTGGAACAATATTTAAGAGACGGCGCAAGTATTAATGAAAGATTAATATACAATCTAACGCCTCTAATGTACGCCATTTATAATAAAAAAATTAAATACGCTTTATTTCTTTTACAAAGAGGCGCTGATCTTACATTAAGATGCGATTTTGGATATGCTCCCATTCATTATGCCGTTATACGCTCTGTTTACGAAGATGAAATTTTAATAAATGTTCTAAAGAAAAATACAGATGTTAACATAAAAGACGATTTTGATCAAACCGCTCTTGATCTTTCAATATTGGACAGGCAGACAGATAACAACAGAAATTTGCAAAAACTGTTATACGAAAACGGCGCTGTCTGCACAAAAGATGAATGGATGCTGGAAATCGAAGCGAATATACAATAAAAATTTAGGATGCGTAAATAAAGTGAAAATAAAAAAAATATTGTCAGTCTTTTTATTTTTTCACGTTTCTCTTAGCGCGTTTTCTCAGGGCGAACTGGTCTATACAATGCAAGGACATCTGGGAGCCGTGTATTCTGCTGCGTTCAGTCCTGACGGAAGAATGATAGCTTCAGGTTCCGCTGACGGGACTGTAAAACTCTGGGATTTTTTTTCCGGCAGGGAAATAAGAACATTAAGAGATCATACTGACGAAGTTTTTTCTGTCGCGTTTAGTCCGGACGGATCGCAAATTATTTCCGGTTCCAAGGATAATACGATTAAACTTTGGAACGTATCGAACGGAAGTGTTATAAGAACATTTACAGGGCATACAGATTATGTCCGCTCTGTAGCATTCGTTCCGAACGGAACGCAATTTATTTCAGGTTCCGAAGACAGGACAATTAAATTATGGGATGTTTCTACAGGAAGAGAAATAAGAACATTTACAGGACACGCAGATTATGTAAGAGCCGTCGCTGTTGAACCTCAGGGAAGATTTGTTATTTCAGGTTCTGACGACAGGACGCTTAAACTCTGGAATTTAATTTCAGGAGATTTAATTGCGACATATATAGGACATACAGTTTGGATATATTCAGTCGCGATCAATAAAGACGGAAGAATATTTTCCGCTTCTCATGACAGAACAATAAAACGCTGGGCAGCAGTCTCAGAACGCCGGGGTTCAATCAACGCTTCAAGTACATCTACACAGCCCGGGCCTGTTTATTCTGTCGCGATAAATCAAGGCGGTGACCAGATTATTTTTGGCGCTCATGACGGCTCAATTAAAATTTTAAATTCTAATAATTTAAATGAAATAAAAACATATATAAGTCATAGAGAACCTGTTTATTCTGTCGCGTTTTATCCCAATGGCTTAAGATTTTTTATTTCCGGTTCAGGAGACGGAACTGTAAAACTTTGGGACACAGGGCGGGAAGTTAAAACATATATTGGCAATTCTTCAGGAAGGACGTCATCAGTCGCTTTTAGTCCCGATGGAAAAACATTTATAGCAGGGGAAAATTTAACAGGCACATTCGCGAGGATTTTTGACACTCAGGAAGAAAGCCAGCCGCGTTTATTAAGCGGTCATACGGACGGCATAATGGAAGCTGTATTCAGTCCTGACGGCAGCAGCGTTTTTACAGGCTCAGTTGACGGATCGGTTAAACAATGGAACGCGAAAACCGGCGCGTTAATAAAAACCTTCGCTCACAGGGATTACAGAGCTTTTTACAGAAGCGTTCAGTCGTTTGCGCTTAACGCTGACGCAAGCCAAATGGTTTCCGCATGCCTAGACGGCACTTTAAAAATATGGGATGTAAATTCAGGAAATGAAATAAGGACGATACAGGTAAACGACGGAAACTGGGTTTGCGCCATAAAATACAGCCCGAATGGAAGAGAGATTTATACCGTTTCAGATACTGTATTAAAAATTTGGAACGCGTCGACAGGAAGAGAAGTAAAAACAATAAGAGGCCATACAGATGTGATTACTTCCATCGTGTTCAGTCCTGACGGAAGGCTTTTCGCGACGGGCTCTGAAGACAGAACCATAAAAATCTGGAATGTGTCAAACGGAAGGGAAGTAAGAACATTAACAGGTCACACAAGACCCGTCGAAGATTTAGCGTTCAGCCCCTGCTCAAAAATGATTCTTTCCGGCTCCAGAGACATGACAATGAAATTATGGGATGTTTCTGCAGGAGAAATAATCAGGGAGTTTACCGATTATTCGCATGTAATATATTCAGTGGCGTTCAGTCCCGACGGAAGCCAGGCGCTTTGCGGCATGGAAGGCGGAAGGATAAAACTCTGGGATATTGCTTACGGCCCGAAAGGCTCAGGCGCTTCCGCAGATAACGCAGAGCCTGTAAAATAGGATGTGCATATGAAGAATTTTTTCTTAATTTTATTTTCATGTCTGCTGCTTGCAGGCTGCCAGAAAAAAGACGCGCAGCAGGAACAGCACGCCGAAATCCTTGAAAAAGGCGCGCAAATGCAGGCTGAACAGATAAAACAAATTAGGCTGGAAGAATTCTTAATAGGCGAATGGTATTTGGACGAAGGCCGCAGTGAAGGCGCTCCCGGAAATCAGATACGAACAAGTCATTATGTTCCTGATCCTAATAAAATAATTACTTTTAAAAGTAACGGAGATTTTATTGACAGTGAAATTGATAATTATTATATCAGGCAAAAAAGCTGGGATATATATAATGGTGATATTAGATTTACTGTCAATATAAGAACATACAATGAGTATACCGAGAAATCTGATGGTTTTGAAATATATTATGAATATTGGCATAATCCAAATATAATCGATCAAAACACTATTATAGTTGAGCCGGGTCCTATTAAAAGGATAATAATCAGAAAGGACATGGAAATAATCAGAATAATTGACAGCGACAATACGCAGGAACTGGAAAAATACATAAAAGACGGAAACGATATAAACAAAACGTTTTTTCGAAACCTTACTCCTTTAATGTACGCGATTGTGCAGAGAAAATTTAATACAGCTAACCTTTTAATTAACAGCGGAGCAGACCTTACCATAAAAAGCGGCGATAACCTTACCGCTTTTCAGTATGCTCTTATGTATTTAAAATGCGAAGAAAGTCCTTTAATAAATTTAATTAATAAAGGAGCGAACGTAAACGAATTTTTTAGAAATTATAAAACCGCCTATGATTTAACTTTTATTGACAATGCAAATGACAATACAAGAAGACTGCAAAGATTGTTAGCCGAACACGGCGGAATGACAGGCCGTGAGCTTAGGAGACAAATGGATAAGGATGAAATCCTTGTAAGAAATTTTTCTGAAATCGGACAGACGCCGGGATGTTTGGCTTTTAGTCCTGACGGAAGAAGAGCTGTTTCCGGCCACTTTAACGGTGAAATAAAATTATGGGATGTTTCTTCGGGAAGACTTATTAATTCTGTTTCCGGTCATACACAATGGGTTAGGTCTGTGTCATTCAGCCCTGACGGAAATAGAATAATATCAGGGGCGTATGAGTCTGTTAAAATGCATGATTCAAGAACTTTACAAACGATAAGGACATTGCAGTGTTATGCGGGACATCAGGATTGTTTAAGTTACTCAAGAGACGGAAGGTATATAGCTTCCCGTTTAGAAAATAATGTTGTAATTCTTAACGCTTCAGGAGATGTGATTAAAACTCTTACAGGTCATACTTATTTTGTGGATTTCGCGGTTTTCAGCCCGGACGGAAAATATTTGATATCGGGAGAAAGTAACAGAGGAAAAAGCGAAATTTGGCTTTGGGATTTTGATACAGGCAATGTCATCTGGAAAGTAAGCGGGCATGACAGAGAGACAGAAACAATATCATTTAATTCCGACAGCTCCCTCATAGCTTCGGGCGGAGAAGATAATTCTATTCGTATATGGGATATAAACGGACAGAGGATTAACAGTTTTTACAATGAAAGCTGGTCAGATTGCGTAAGATTCAGCCATGACGGTAAATATGTAATTTCTAATTCAAAAGATACGATAAAAATTTGGGATGTATCGAGAAGAGAAATAATAAAAGAAATAATGGCTCACACAGACATTATTTATTGTTTTGCCTTAAGCCCTGACAATTCGCTTTTAATTACAGGCGCAAGGGATGGAAGCATAAAACTTTGGGATGTATCGCAGTTCTTAAATGTTAATAGAAACGAAAAGATTCAACAGAATCAATGGAGCGATGAAAAATGAAAGTCAGCGTAAAAGGCAGCGCAGTTTCCCGCGCTTTTATTTTATGCGCACTTCTCTTTGTTTGTTTAATATTTACCATGTGCAAAAAACTTGAAAAAGAAAAAGAAACAGAAACGCTTAATGAAATTAATTCTTTGCCTGTTGAAAATCAGCATGGAGAATTACAAGAAGAAAAGGATGCCGAAGTCTTTATTAAATTTCCTTCAAATTTCAATCCGCATCAATTTCTTGAAGGTGAATGGTTTACAAACGGTTACGATGTTATACGTTTCGGCGAGGATTCGCGTTATTTTAAAGGTCAGCCGGATACAAGGGACGGAGTGTCAGGAGCATGGAAAGCGTCGTATAAGAATCCTTCTGACTTTATAGACGTATCTTTAGATATTCAATGGTACGATCATAGTTCAGGCAGAATAGACAGATGGAACGAACCAATGCAGGTAAGAGCAGTCAGTCAGGATATAATCAAAATAAATAATCTTGGCAATTATTATTTCAGGGTAGAAACAGAACTTAAAAAAATTATCGACAGCGATGACGCCGACGAATTAAAAAGATACATAAGAGCCGGAAAAGATGTAAGAGCCAGAATACGTGATTACAAAAACCCACTGGAATACGCGGTAAGAAATGAAAAAATCAATGCATTGGCGGTCTTGCTGGAACAGGACTTTGACGTTAACGAAAGACTAAGAGACGGACAAACGCTGCTGGATTTTACAATACTTCCCAATAGATGGAACGATTCAATTAACTGGGATAACTACAGGAATATTACAAAAATAAAGATAAGAAGACTGTTATCTGAACACGGCGCGTATTGCAGTAAAGATGATTGGCAGAAAATTGTCGATGAAACAATTTATTTAAATAAAATATTAATAGGTCATTATGACGAAGTACACGCGGCGGCGTTCAGCTCTGACAGCGAAAAAGTAGTATCAGGGGGATACGATAAAACAATTAAGATTTGGGAAGTGCATTCAGGGCGCGCTATAAGAACAATAAGAGCGGCTAGTAGTGTGCTGTCTGTAGCGTTCAGTCCCTGCGGCAGGTATATTCTTTGTGCTTCCAATGACAAATTAATAAAACTTTGGGACGCTGATACAGGCGAAGAAATAAGGGAGTTTCAAGGACACTCATATACCGTATCATGTGCTGTTTTTACTCCTGACGGAAGGCAGATTATTTCCGGTTCCGACGACAATACGGTTAAGATTTGGGACGCGGCTTCAGGAAGAGAAATAAAAACATTAGAGCATCAGAATAGCGTAAAATCCGTCGCTGTAAGTTCTGACGGTAAATTACTGGTAACCAATTCGATAGGACGGCGAAGCGGAAATATAAAACTTTGGGATATATCTACAGGCAATGAAATACGATCGTTTTCCTACTCTCATGATTATATATCTGTCGCAATCAGCCCTGACAGTAAGTATATATCCGTAGGTTCGCATTCAAGAGATGTTTCTATATGGGAGCCGGACACTGGAAGAGAAATAAAAATACCAGAGGTTAGTGATGAAGTATCCGCTGTTGCGTTCAGTCATGACAGCAAATTTCTCCTTATCGCGTCGATTGACGGATATTTAACGCTTTGGGATTTGTATAAAAACGAAATTGTAAGAAAATTCAGAAGCGCTTCCAGCATAATAAGCGCTGTACAGTTCAGCCCATGCGGAAAATATTTTCTATCCGCCGCATGGGATCAAAAAGTATATATTTGGGATATGCCGGTTTTTAGAAGCCGGTAATTACTCGGTAATTTTATCAATAATAATATTTACTTCTTCAATTAAAATGCCTGTGTAGCGTTCAATGTTGTCAATAATATGCTGCTGCAATTCGTGAATATTATCGCCAAGCTGAAAACCGGATGGTACGTCGATTGTTATAACAAGCTGGTATCCCATTTCAGCGTTTTTAACATGGATTTTTTTAATCTTGATGTTTTGATTGTACTCGTCAACACAGTGTATGACCATGTGACTCAGTGCCGCTTCTGAAATGCCGACTCTTCCGTGTTTTGAATATTCGGGGCGCACAACAGATTTTTCATGCAGCGTAGGAACAGGGCCGATTCCCGCATGTGTTTGCGAAGCATCAGTCGGGCTGACCTGTCCGCTTGGTATTCTTCCGGGCGCTTTATTCTTTTTTAAAATTCTTATCGCTTCATAAAAAATATTCGGATAATTCTTTTTTATCTCCATTGAAGGAACGGGAATAACATGCTTGCCTTCGATGCGTCTTGTTCTTACAGCCTTGTCTATTTCTTCCTGACTTGCGATATCTTCAATCTTGATTATTTTTGAAGGGTAGGGAAGCTGAAGACGCATCGAGATTTTTTTTATCATTTTTTCAGAAGTTCCCAAAATAAGAATGCGCTTGTAATTTTCGTTTTGAAGTTTCCGCGCTACTTCGTCTCTGTGGGATTTTTCGTCAAATAACGCAACTTTAACGGCGGCAAGAAATGTGCTTTCCGTTTTCGCGGAATGACCCGCTACAATGCGGTTTTCTTTTATGAGGAGTCCGTCATCAATAATAAAATCAATACGGTACTTGTGCGCAACCAGCTTTGCGTGAAAACTTTTTCCTGTGCCGCTTTCTCCCGTAAAAGCGAGGATTTTTTTCCGTTTAAAAGAAAACAGGAAGTCTATCATCGCTCCGGCGGGAATTAATTACCGTATGTGCGCAGTTCAGCCAGAAGCTGTCTTGCTCTTTCCTTAACAGGGTTAATATAGTGTCCTTCAGAAATAAGAACCAGTACCCTGACTGCTTCAGGAGAACTAAGGCCGTTATTCTTTCTGGCAATTTTTTCAAAAGCATCGATGGTGGCAAGCGCCATTAAGTTGTCAGGATTTGTGTTGTTAAAGCGGGACATTACCCATGCAATGTGCGCGACTGTTTCGTTATTTTCGTTTTGGCCGATATCGCCGAGGGATTTAATAGCTTCCTGAAGAACCATTGGTTCATTTTCAAATGAGCATATTTCAAGGAGTGACTGCCTTGCTTCTTCTGTGCCCATCTGGCCCAGAAATTTCGCAGCCTGCCTTCTTACATCGGGGAAATTGTTAACGAGCCTGCCGTTTTCTCTCGCTACAGTTCTGCGGCCCTCTCTTGAAAGAAATTCCAGAGTCTGACGGATTTCGTCATTATTGTTGCCGCGGTCAATAGCATCCCTGATATAATCAAGGGCGATCAGTTTCTGTTCCCTTGAGTACGCTCTAGCGGTTTCCCTGATGATCATAATCTCGATTGATTCCTGCAAATAGGATTCCTCGACTGACATTTCCCTTCTTGCGCTTGTGTTGCTTTGCTGAGCGAAAGCGGTAGAAACAACGATTATTGCCGCTACGATGAGAATGGAAAAACGTTTGAATGAATACATATAATTCTCCTTAATTGATTATTGTCCATGTATTATTGATTTTTTCAAGATCATATAATCTGAGCCGTACCTCTTCTCCGGCTCTGTTTGTCGTTAAAATAAACGCTTTTACCCTGTTCGCGGTTACAAATTCTATGTCAATATCATCAACTTTATAGTCCGATCTGGAAGCGACGACCACATGAATAAAATAATCCTCAGGAACCCTTAAAACGATTCTTCTGGTTTTCATGGCCGGCTGCTCTGATAATGCCCTTAAATTTTCCTGTGATGATATTTCCGCGTAGTACGCAGGGGATAAAGAGTCTTTCCATGCGTTGAAATTTCTGCTTCTTATTATTTGATTTAAATTATCTATAAAGTGCTGCACTTCCTCTCTTGTAGATATATACACTGCCTGGCTTACTCTGGCCGGATCGAAGGCATCTGTTTTTGCCGCTGTTCCCGCCTGCTGACCGGGCTGGGTAGTGGTTGCAGCCGGTTTATCCGTAGCGCAGGAAAGCGTAAGACATGAAAAAACCGCAAGCAAGACAAGAGCTGTTTTTGCAAGGAATTTAATTTTTCCCATATAATCACTGTATACTATAATACTGTGTATGTCAATAAATTCCATAATTTTGATTAAATTTCTAATTGATTAATATATTGATTTCTGATATGTTGATTACATGAACTTAAAAGCAGCTTTTCCGGGCTCTTTTGACCCTCCAACTTCGGGTCATATCAATATAATTAAACGAGCCGCTTCCATTTTTAGCGAATTAGCGGTGGTAATAGCCGAAAACAGGCAAAAAAAGTACCTTTTTTCCGCTGAAGAACGGGCTTCTATGATTAGAACGCTTGTGGAAGACCAAAAAAACGTGACTGTAACCGTTTGGGACAGCCTCATTGTCGATTTTCTGAAGAAAAATGACATTAAACTGCTCGTCCGCGGTGTCCGCGGGCTTGAAGATTTCTCGTATGAATTTGATCTTTCGATGATGAACAGAACCCTCGATCCGGAGATCGAAACCATCTTTATGACGACAGATCCTGAATATTTTGTCATTCGATCCTCGTCAATCAAGGAATTGGCTTCTTTTAACGGAAATCTTCATGGAATGGTTCCTCCGCTGGTTGCCAAAGCTCTAAAAGAAAAGTATCATGGGAATGACAGGTGAGGAGTGTTTTTGTTTTAATTGCGTAATCGTTGAAAACAAGTTAATTGCGGATTAATTTTTAGATTGACAAAAGTCGATAAAGCGTCTTGACAAGGTATTTACGATTTGTTAAGATCACAAAATAAGTTAGAGAGGTTAGAATATGGCAGTACCCAGAGGTAAAACTTCTAAAGCCAGGACGAGCCGTCGGCAGTCCATTAATATGAAGCTTACCGCACCCACAATGATTGATTGCAGCACCTGCGGAAATAAGGTTCTTTTGCACCGGGTTTGCCCCAAATGCGGGTTTTACCGGGGAAAGCAGGTAATTGTGCCTGATTCTAAAGTTTGATTAAGGGGAGTAATATGGACGAATTATTCGAGAAAATGAAAAAGATCATCGCTGAAAAGATCGAAGTCGATGAGAGCAAAATCACATTGGAGGCGTCATTCCGTCAGGATTTAGGCGCAGACAGCCTTGACACCTATGAATTGGTTTATGCCATCGAAGAAGAAATGGGCATTAACATTCCCGATGAAAAAGCCAATGAATTTGAGACTGTAAAGGACGCATACGACTTTATTAAATCCCAGCAAAAGTAAAAGCATCCTCGGTTCGGAGAGAAAAAATAAACTGGCGGTTTTTCAAAAGGCCGCCGGTTTTAAATTTAAAAACATCGATCTTTTAAATCTTTCTTTGACGCATCGTTCTGTTTCAAATGAGACGGGGAATAAAGCCAACAACGAACGCCTCGAGTTTTTGGGCGATTCCATTCTGGGCGCAGTCTGCGCTACGCTTTTATATCAATTATATTCGGATAAAAGCGAAGGAGACCTCGCTAAAATTAAAGCTGTGGTTGTCTCGGAAGATATTCTTTCCGGAATCGCTCTGAATTTAAAAATTGATACGATGCTGCTTTTGGGAAAAGGCGAGGAAATGTCAGGCGGAAGAGCCAAGAAGGCAATTCTCGCGGACGCTATGGAAGCCGTAATCGGCGCGCTTTATATTGATTCAGGGTATAAAACCGCTTTTGATTTTGTAAGCCGCTGTATAACGCCCGAAATAAACAAGGTAGCAGGCGCTGATTATTACAAAGATTATAAATCGATTTTGCAGGAACACTGTCAAAGGCAATTCCGCTGTTATCCTGAGTACGCTATTGTAAAACGCACAGGCCCTGAACACGACCGCACCTTTTGGGTAGATGTTAAAATAAACGATAATGTTTACGGCACAGGGATGGGACGCAATAAAAAAAGCGCCGAGCAGGAAGCGGCACGCGCCGCGTGGGAAAAGATTAACAGTGAGGAGTGTGGAGTTAGGAGTGAGGAATCTTAAGCAGGCTGTTCTTTACAGTTCTACTTACTTTTGCTTTCCGCTTTCTTTACAAGTTCTATAAATTCTTCGCGCAAACCCCATATATCGGCGCCTTTCGAACTTTCCGCCATGCTGATAACGCCTGCGTATTCGGCGTTTCCTTTGTATTGGCTGTTACGCAATAACATCCCAAAAGCTGTTACCGACGCCGCGAATCTGAATTCCTGCGATTCCTGCCCTGCTTGAGTTACAGATGATGTTTCGACAGGGAAACTTATTAACAAGCTTTCATCATTAAGCGGCGTTTTATATCGAATTTTTACAGTTAACAACTCATTAAGGAACATAGGTTCAGAATCAGTCTGAGGCGGCGTATACTTTGAAGGATCGCGCCTTGGGAGAGCGTCGGCTTCTTCTCCCGGCGGAATTATTTCATAGAACGCTGTAACAGTATGCCCGGCTCCGATGTCGCCTGCGTCTTTATTATCGTTATTAAAATCTTCGTCATTCATTACGCGGTTTTCGTATCCTATAAGACGGTACGCGCCGACATTCTCAGGGTTAAAATCAATTTGGATTTTTACGTCACGCGCAATTGTGATCAATGTTCCGCTTAATTGATTGACAAGTATTTTCCGCGCTTCTTCGATAGTGTCTATATAGCCGTAATTGCCGTTGCCATTTGATGACAGCTGTTTTAACATTCCGTCGCGGTAATTGTCCATGCCGAAACCCAGAACTGTAAGATAAACGCCGCTCGCGGCTTTTTCGATTACCAGATCGGTAAGATCGTTTCTGTTTGTAATCCCCACGTTAAAATCGCCGTCCGTACACAGAATAACCCTGTTTACAGCATCCGGGAGAAAATTTTCCTGCGCCAGACTGTACGCAAGCTGAATGCCCTGACCGCCGGCTGTAGAGCCGCCTGCTTTTAATTTGTTTAACGCGGCGTAAATTTTTTCCTTCTCGTCGCAGTTTGTCGGCTGCAATACAGTTCCCGCCGCTCCCGCGTATACGCAAATCGCGACTTTATCTGTTCCCTGTAATTCCTCTACAAGCATTTTTAATGATTCTATAACCAGCGGCAGTCTTGTCGGGCTGTCCATTGAACCGGATACATCGATAAGAAAAACCAGGTTTACGCGCGGGCGTTCGCCGGCCGGAAATTCCATGCCCTTTATCGCGATTCGCGCCAGCAGATGATCGGGATTCCATGGAGCGGCGCTGACTTCTGTATGAACCGCAAACGGTTTTCCGTCATCAGGCGGAGCATAATCATAATCAAAATAGTTAATCAATTCTTCTATTCTTACAGCTTTCGCCGGCGGCATATAACCGTTTCTAAGCGAACTGCGCATTATTGAATAACTTGCCGTGTCCACATCAATTGAAAAAGTTGACAGCGGATAGTCTGCCGCATGCCTGAAAGGATTTTCGGTAATTCGATCGAAGTTGTCAGGATCGAACTCTTCGTTATTCCAGTCCATATCATCAGGATCAACGCTGTTTGACGGGTAATCCTGCCACCACTCGCCGCCCGCGTCGTTTGAGTACCAGTTGCCACCGCATGAGAAAATCATCCCTGACAGCAGGATTAATCCCGCAAGACACGCAAATTTTATCTTTTTCATACAGCCATTATATCTCAAAATTGAAAAAAGACACTAATAAATTTTGTAATAATTCTCATTGTTTAATCTTTCTCCTTAAGGAGCGCGTCGTTATTTAAAACTTTAAATGACACTGCTTTGGGAGAAGAGCTTAAACGCACGACGATTCCTTCTTTATCAAGACCGCTTGGGTATTTGCCTTTTGATTTTTCAAGCAATGTTTCAAGAGAGTAACCAAACGCTTCGCCGCGTTCTTCCAGAGGAACTGTTTGCAGGCCAAGCCCGGCGCATAATTTGACGGCGTCATCGTAGGGGAGGTATCTGTTTGCGTCAGCATCCTTTACGTCAAAGACATACCATTCAACTTCGGCAAGGCGCAATTTGTTTTTTTGTATTCCGGGGCCGCAGATTTCGCCGGTAAGCACGATGTTTTTGCCAAGATTTGCGAATTTTTCTTTTAAGCCGTATTTGTAAACAGGCATCCAGTAAAGCGAGTCCTGTTCGTCTTTTACTTCTTTGTTACGCGAACAGCAGCCGATTTTTCCGCCGATATAATAAACAATCCCGGAAGTGCCGTCCATTTTAGTTGTGATGTAATACGGTTTTCCGTTAAGTTCATCAAGCAGTTCAAGCGCGGACTGTATGCGAATTTCGTCAGAAGCCGGAATGCCGAAAGGACGATCTCCTATAATCGTACCGCCTGCGTTTGCGGTTTCGGGGATATACCATTTTTTTACATTTAATTTTTCTGTTACATCGGTTCCTTCCCCGCAGCCCGCAAGTTCAGGGAATTTTTCAAGCGGCAGTAAAAGCCCCTGCGATAACTGCCCGCGCATCTTCATTGTTTTAATTCTAAAACCCTGACCGTTATCTGCATTGTCGCGAAATGAAGAAGCGCGCAGGAATTCATACCTCTCGTCGACAGGAAGAAAACTGTCAACCTCAAAATAGACGCCCAAATCTCCTTCTTTAAATTCGTTTTTTTTTGCAATGCACTGCCAGCCCATTACATGAGCAATCTCAAGAAAATCCGAATCGGGTATGGAGCTGATTTCTTTTACCTTTTGAATTGTAACAAGTGAACGCATTTTTACCTCCTGTTTTTTTGATTATTTCGATTTTAGCGCAACACCTATATGTTTGTAAAGTACTTTTGTTATTTTTTAATACTTTTTGATCTTCGCTTTTTATTTCCTCTCCTCAAATAATTTCCCCGCAATCTCCAGTAATCTCTCCCTTGTGTTCTGCGTGGGGTCGTCAAGTACCGTTTCTAAAAGCTGTTTTAAGATTACGCCGATCATTTTGCCGCCGGGGATGCCGATCGCCATTAAATCATTTCCGCTCACTGCAAGGTTTTTAATTGAAAAAGCGTTTCCCTTTTCTAATACTTTGTTCACTCTCTCCACAAGTTTTTCTATTGAGCGGTAATCGGGTTTCTTGCCGGAAAAGCCGTAGATGTCCGCGCGGCGAAGACGGTAGATGTCTTCAAGGTTGTCTTCTCCGATACGGGCTATGAATCTGCGGACAGCGGAGTCCGACCATTCGTCTGTATAGAGGAACATGTGCTGTTTTACCAAATGGCATGTTTTGTCTATTACAATGTTCGGGTAACGCATGCGGTTCATTATTGTTCGGCACATTTCAGCGGATACTTCTTCATGGCGATAGAATGTGTAAACGCCAGTCTCGTCAATGTCACGTACGTCTGGTTTTCCTATGTCATGAAAGAGAGCGGCAAGGCGTACTTCATAAGAAAAATTGTTAGCCGCTGCGTAATCGCAGGCAAGGAGAGAGTGATCCAGTACGTCAAATTGATGAAACCCTTTTTGATCGATGCCGCGGCAATTGTCAAGCTCGGGAATAAAAAGTTTTAAAAGACCTGTCTCTTCCATTAACCTGATGCCTTGCGACGGCAGGGAAGACGCGAGTATTTTATCAATTTCATCTCGCACCCTTTCCCACGACACTTTTTCGCAAACCGGAAGAACTAAAGGAATTGCGTCCAATGTTTTTTGCTCTATTATAAAACCTAACTGAGACGCAAAACGAACAGCTCTTAACGGGCGGAGTCCGTCTTCATTAAATCTTTCCTGCGGCTCTCCTACGCAGCGAATTAATTCCTTTTTAATATCTTTCGCGCCGCCGAAAGGATCGGCAATTTTACCGTCAGGAAGACGCATCGCAATCGCGTTCATTGTAAAGTCGCGCCTTGAAAGATCTTCTTCGATTGTCGCGGCGTAGGAAACATTATCAGGTCTTCGTCCGTCAGAATAATCCGATTCAGTTCTGAACGTAGTAACTTCGGCGCTGTTGTTTTTATATAAAACAGTGACAGTCCCGTGTTTGATACCTGTTGGAATAACCTTGCCGCCTGCGCGGCGTACAATAGCCATTACTTCTTCGGGAAGCGCGTCTGTGGCAAGATCCCAATCATGAATCTTTTTTCCCATGTGCATATCTCTGACAGCTCCGCCCACAAGATAAATCTCTTTTTGGCTTGCTGTAAACATAGAGGCAATTTCTTTTAAAACAGGATCGATACTCTTCGTCAATTGAATTAACCTTCTTATAAGAGTATACTGGAAATATTATGTAAATACATCACACAAAGGCACAAAGGCACAAAGGACTAGAAACAAATTCCTCTGTGTCTCTGTGCCTCCGTGTGAAATTATCGGAGATTAATGTTAGGTATAATATTTACAGGCGGGTTGGGGCCGTCGGCGCAGGTTATTCAAAAATTACTTAGTGCAGAAATGCAGAAGGCTGTGATTATCGCCGCTGACTCAGGTTTAATCGCTGCGGAAAAAGCGGGAATAAAGCCTCACTGGATTATCGGCGATATGGATTCGCTCGGCGATGAACTGCGTCTTGCCGCTTATCCTCAAGACAGCATTATACGTCATGCGCGCGACAAAGATTATACAGACACCGAACTTGCTTTTACCCTTGCACTGGAAAAAGGCTGTGACGATATCTGGATTGTAGGCGGCGGCGGCGGCCGAATCGATCACCTTTTTGGCATTCGCTCAATGTTTGAAAGAGAGTTGTTTCCCTGCCGCTGGATTACAGATGCCGAAGATATTCACTGTATTGACGCGGGAACAGCAAACTGCAAAATCAGCCTGTGTCTTGAAAAAAACGCTCTTGTTTCTGTTTTTCCGCTTGGCTTAGGAGCATGGGAAGCAAAGTCAAACGGTCTTAAGTGGCCGCTTTCAGGGTTTCCCTGGGATCGCGGTTTTTTCGGTTTAAGTAACGTAGCAGTGAACGGAGAAATTTCGATAATAGCAGAAACCGGCCGTTTTATGATAATATTACCTGTAAATTAAAAACAGGAGATTTCATGTCAGCGATTATTATGGACGGTAAGGCTCTCGGTTTAAAAATTCGCGGGGAGGTAAAAATCCGCGCCGCTTCTATAAAAGAAAAAGGCATCATTCCATGTTTGGCAGTTATGCTTGTCGGCGAAGATCCTGCAAGTCTTTCCTATGTCAAATCGAAAGAAAAAGCTCTCGACGAAGCGGGAATGGAAAGCCGCGATATAAGGCTTCCTGAATCAACAAGCGAAGCGCAGCTTCTTTCCATCATTGCCGATTTGAACAAAGACAAGAGCGTCCACGGCATTCTGGTTCAGTCTCCCGTTCCAAAGCACATAAGCGAAGAAAAAGTGATTGAAGCAGTCGCTCCCGAAAAAGACGTTGACTGTTTTCATCCGGTTTCTGTAGGAAACATGATATTGGAAAGACCCGGATTTCTGCCATGCACTCCTCACGGGGTTCTCGCTCTGTTACGCGAATACAATGTTCCGGTTTCGGGAGCGAATGTTGTTGTGGTTGGAAGATCCAACATTGTCGGAAAACCGCTTGCGAATCTTTTAGTCCGGCGCGAGTACAACGCGACTGTTACTCTCTGTCATACGGGAACAAAGGATATTGCGCATCACACTCTTCAGGCTGATATCCTGGTTGCCGCGGCCGGAAAGCCGTATATAATTAAACCTGATATGATAAAAGAAGGAGCCGCAGTTATCGATGTGGGAATAAACCGGGTGGAAGATTCTTCCGCGGCGAAAGGTTATCGTGTCTGCGGCGATGTTGATCCGGCTGCGGAACAAAAGGCAGGTTTTTTTACGCCTGTGCCGGGAGGGGTAGGGCCGATGACCATTGCCATGCTTTTGCAAAATGTTGTTCAGGCGGCGGCAGCGTCTATGGAGGGAGAAAGCAAATGACAAATGAACCTGAATGGAGAGACGCGAATCCAAAAACAAATAATCTTTCCGGAAGGGGAAGAATAATTATTCAATGCGTCGCAAGCGGCATAGCTCTTTTCGCAATTACGTTTGTTGGAATGAAGTTTAAACCGGTTGCGCTTTCTGTCGGAGGTTTTTCATTTTTATCCGGTTTAATAATGCTTGTGCGCAGAAAAAATTTGTTTTATAAGCCGGGGCTTATTGTCGCTTCCTGCGGATTTCTCCTTCTGCTTTCATATCCAAGCATTGGAATTGTAACGGCTATTTCAGGATATTTGCTCATTGTCGCCGCAATCGGACTGATTGTTTTTGGTTTGTTTAAAGCGATAAAGCTGGCATGGGACGTTCAAAAGTGACAGAACAAAGTAACAGAGCGCCTTCTGTCACTTTACAAAGAAAATATTTTTTTGAAACTTACGGTTGTCAGATGAACAGCGCAGAGTCCGCCGCGCTTTCGCTTGTATGTAAAGAACGCGGATGGATCGAAAGCGCCGACGGCGAAGACGCAGACCTTGTTCTTATCAATACATGCTCCGTAAGATTGACAGCGGAAAAACGCGCGTTCGGACGCATCGCTCATTATGCCGGAATAAAAAAAAAGCGCAAAACAAATTTAACGCTTGTAATCGCAGGATGCATGGCTGCGCGTCTCGGTGAAAAGCTCAAAGAAAAGTTTCCGCAGGTTGATTATGTAATGGGAACATCACAGAGATCAACTTTTCCTTTAATTCTTGAAGCCGTTGAAAAAGGCGCAAAAGCTGAACTCGATATAAATGAAAAAGCGGCATTTTCTTTTTCTGATTCTCACCTTGAGGAAGGGCAGTTTCGCAGTTTTATTCCAATCATGCACGGCTGTGATAATTTCTGCTCTTATTGCATCGTCCCCTATGTGCGCGGCAGGGAAGTATCCCGCGATCCTGAAAATATAATGCGGGAGATTCGCCTTGTAGGAGAGAGGGGAGTGCGCGAAATTACTTTACTTGGTCAAAATGTAAACAGTTATGATTGGGCAAACGGCAGCGTCGATTTTTCCGCTCTCTTAAAATTAATCGCGCCGGAAGCCGTAAGCAGCGGCATTCGCTGGATACGCTTTTTATCCGCAAACCCTCGTAATTTCTCTCTAAAAACAATCGAAGCGCTCGCTTCAAACAATTGTTTTTGCCGTCATATACATCTTCCGGTTCAGCACGGTTCAAACGCTGTACTTGAAGCGATGAACCGCGGTTATACAAGAGAACGGTTTCTGGAACTTGTAAGCGAAATCCGCGCAGCCATGAGCGGCGTCACTCTGTCCACTGACATTTTGACCGGCTTTCCCGGAGAGACAGAAGAGGACGTCAATTTGACATTGCAGTTAATGGAAGAAGTTAAATTCCTCTATTCGTACATGTATCATTTTAATCCGCGCGAAGGCACTAAAGCCTTTGAGCTTCCCGGCAGAATATCTGAAGAAGTTAAAAAAGAGAGGCTTTCCAGGGTGATAGCTCTTCAAAAAAAGCACACCGCAGAGCTTTTAAAGAGCCGGATAGGCAGCACAGAACTTGTATTAATAGAAGGAATTTCCCGAAAAAATGCCGATGAATTAATAACAAGGACAGAAAAGGATGAAATGGCTGTAGTTCCCGGCCCGGCCTCGATGATAGGCTCTTTTGCCAAAGTGACCTTTTCTGCTTTAAAAGGAAATACCTTTAAAGCAAAGGAGTTGAATCCATGCCCTGGCGTTTAATAATATTCATTATCATTCTGGCGTTATTTCTGACATTTATTACTTTTAACCTTGCTAATAATTGTGATATCAGCTTGGGTTTTATTGAATTTGAGGATGTTCCGGTTTTTCATATTGTCTTTATATCATTTACACTGGGACTTTTATGCTCCATTCCGATAGTCTGGTCAGCGCGGAATAAATCAAAAGAAAAACCGGAAAAAAATGATTTGCCTGTTATAAGACCTGACGACTCTCCGATCGATGCTCTTTCGGCAAGAGAGAAATTCCTCGCAAAAAGAAACGGGGGTAAACCTGTAAACGGTGGCTCAAATGCTTAAACGCGTCCTTTTTTTTATCGCGTTTATTATTTTAATTGACGCGTTTGCAATGGCGCAAAATGCAGCGCAGCTTCCCGCGCAAAATGCAGCGCAGCTCCCCGCGCAAAGTGCGGCGCAAAAAACCGGCGCTTCTCTTGAAACAGAAATTCAAAACATGGAAAGAACAATCGCAAGGCAGAGCATAACGCCTGCGGAGAAACATGCCGCTCTTGTGCGTCTTGCTCAGCTTCGCCAGCTGACAGGCAACATTGAAGGCGCTGCAAGAAACTGGCTGGAAGCCGCAGGCGCGATTCCCGGCAGAGTCGACGACAGCGCTCTTTTGTCATGCGCTTATTGCCTTGCCGCAATGGGCGAGTGGGACAGAGCGTCAACTGCGCTTGAACCTCTTGTGCCAAAATATTACCGCGCCCGCTTTTTGGATCTCAGCATTAAAGCGATTAAAACAGGAGATGTGTCGCAGCTTATTTCGATAGTTGATAATCCTGAGTACGTTCAAATGAGAGCGGAAATACTCTTTGTATTATGGAAGATATCTGCGGCCAATACAGCCGGTTTGTGGAGGCAGCGTTTAATTACAGAATTTCCTCAAACACCTGAAGGCCGTCTCGCCGCAGGAGAGTCTCCTTCGATTGTTATGAACCCAAGCCCGTTTTGGCTGTTCGCTGGCGGACTGGATTCGCTTCCTCTTGCGAGCCAGCCTGTGTCACAAAACGCAGCGCAGCTTCCCGCGCAAAATGCAGCGCAGCTTCCCGCGCAAAATGCAGCGCAGAACGCCGCCGCTTCTCCTCGACAGCAGCAAGCTGCGCCGGCAGCAGTTCCGCAAACTGCGAGTACTCCTCCAGCCACAAGTAACACGCAAGCAGCGCCTACGCCAAATACAACACAATCTACAGCCAGATTGCAGACGGGCGTATTCAGCCGTCAGGCAAACGCGCAGACACATGTGACAAATCTTAGAAATGCCGGTTTCTCTCCTTCGATAGAGACACGCGTTATTAACGGAAACGAAATGTGGGCAGTCACCGTTCCTACCGGCGAAGATCAAAACCGCACAATGACTGCTTTACGCGCCGCCGGCTTCGACTCCTTCTTGATCAAATAATTAAACAAGACATCACGCAAAGGCACAAAGACACAGAGGAATTATATCCAATTCTCCGCGTCTCCGTGTCTCTGTGCGAAATCTTCTCTATTCCTATGCTATTGGCTAATTTATTAAAAAAGTATAATATTTAGAACATGAAACCATATGCGCAAATGACTCAGTCAGAATTGACTGCTTTAAAAACAGAACTCGAAAGCGTTTTTAACAAACACAAAGAAAAAGGCAAAAAACTCAACATGACGCGCGGAGTACCTTCCGATGAACAGCTGTCGCTTTGTAATGATATGCTCACCTGCCTTTCTACGGATGATTATAAATCCGCAAGCGGAACCGACTGCCGCAATTACGGCGGACTTGACGGCATTCCCGAAATCAAAAAAATATTCGCTGACCTTCTTGATATAACGCCTGATGAAGTTATCGTAGGCGGAAACTCTTCTCTTGCTCTCATGTTTGACAATGTCGCCGTAAATATGACTCACGGCGTTCGGGACGGAGAGCCGTGGCAGCATCAGGGGCAGGGAAAATTTTTGTGTCCTGTTCCGGGTTACGATCGCCATTTCACAATTTGCAAATACTTTCATATTGATATGATTCCCGTCGCGACAGGAAATGACGGACCCGATATGGATGCAATCGAAAAACTGGTCGCATCGGACAAAATGATCAAAGGCATTTGGTGCGTTCCTAAATTTTCAAATCCCACAGGCATTGTATATTCCGATGAAACTGTCAGGCGCTTTGCCAAATTAAAACCTGCCGCCGCCGATTTCCGTATTTACTGGGACAACGCGTACGCTCTCCATGATCTTGAAAACGGTCAGATTAAAATACCGAATATCATCCGCCTTTGCGAGGAAGCCGGAAACCCGAACATGGCGTATGTTTTTGCTTCATTTTCCAAGGTGAGTTTCGCAGGCGCGTCTGTATCATGTATAGCCTCTTCAAAATCAAACTGCGAGTTTATTAAACAGCGTCTGTCCGCGCAGACAATAGGTCCCGATAAAGTAAACCAGCTTCGCCACGTCCGCTTCTTCAAAGATGCCGAAGGCGTTCTTTTACACATGGAAAAACACGCGAGCATATTAAAACCGAAGTTCCGGCTTGTCGCAGATACGCTAAAAAGCGAACTGGGAAACCTCCATATCGCAGACTGGACTAATCCTTCAGGCGGTTATTTTATCAGCTTTAACTCGATGGAAGGCTGCGCCAAACGAATCGTCGAATTGTGCGCGCAAGCCGGAGTTGCACTGACACCCGCAGGCGCAACTTTCCCAAATGGCAAGGATCCTCATAACAAAAATATCCGCATCGCTCCCACCTGTCCGCCTCTCAATGAACTCAAAGAAGCGCTGGAGATTTTCTGCGTTGCGGTAAAACTGGCAAGCGCGGAGAAATTGCTGGCAGTGTCTTGAAGTGTATGCTTAAAGATGCCATAAAGGCGTGAGCGCAAAGCCCCGCTGGCGCCGGATGGCTGGTTTCATCTATGAGTGCATAGCTCTTTCGCTTCGCGAGCGGCGTTAATAAGACTGCGTGAAAGGCAGCCATATGTTGCCAGCGGGGCTTTGCGCTCACGCCCTTCTGGTAAATTTATTAGCGTTCACTTCAGAATAGATGAAGGTGGAATTCGCGATCTGCGGCGTTCACGCTATATGTGGTGGTGTTATGTGCAACGGGACACCAGATGAATTTGGTGACTGAAACTATAAGCGTTGCTAAAAAAGCAAAAAGAATAAAGAGAGTGACTATTGTGTCATTTTTTCTATTTGGTGTTCACGCCAAGCGGCTACACTGCCAATGATTATAAGAGGAACTCCCATTATTAATACGCCTATTAATAAAATTTCCATTCCCATATTGTTACTCCTGTTTTACTGAAGAATTTTTATCTTCCCCGTTATTCTTTTCTTTTGATATCCATAATAGACCAATTATGCAAAATACAGTCGCCGCTGTAAATCCGCCTATAACGAGCATGCCTTGAGGTATTTCCCCTCGTAAAACTCCGCCTAGAAAAATACTACCAAAAACTAATTTCCCTATATCTAAAAGTAACTTTCCTGTATCTTCCTTAATCGTTGTTTGTTTCTTTGACATTTTCATATTGTCTCCTGTGTATAATATACCACTTTTCAACGTTTTTTAACAGCCTAAATCCGCTACTGTCGAAAAATTCAATAAAAATCGATAGAAAGAACTGTAAAAACTTTTATAAAAACTCTAAAAAACTCTTGTAGTTGTATATCAATACAGCTATTATTTCTATAATGATGGAAAAAGTTGCCTAATTTGGCAAAAGTACGCTCAAGTCGCAGGTGAATTATTAATTTTCGCCAAGTTTGAGTACACGCTTACGGTACCAGGCACCGAATTCATCTAGTGTCCCATTGCACCTAACGCCGCCACATATAGCGTAACACCACAGACGTGAATCCCCGCTCCCATTTCTTCTGAAGTGTACGCTAAAAAATCTACCATCAAGGCGTGAGCGCAAAGCCCTGACGGCTCATATAATTGTTGCGCCAGCAACTTGGCTGCTTTTCACGCAGTCTTATTAATGCCGCTCGCGAAGCGAAGGAGCTATGCACACTTTTATTTAACCCAGCCATCTTAGCCGTCAGGGCTTTGCGCTCACGCCGTTCATGGCATCTTTAAGCATACACTCCAAAACCCATATATTGACAAACCGCCCCCATAAATTATATAAAAATACCAAGAGGAGAAATCATGGGTTACATAGACAACATCATCGCCGGTATCGAAAAAAGAGATGCGGGGCAGCCTGAGTTTTTACAGGCAGCGAAGGAAGTATTGGATTCACTTAGGATCATAGTCGATAAGGATTCAACTTATGAAAAAGCAGGGCTTTTGGAAAGGCTTGTCGAACCTGAACGCGCCATTATTTTCAGGGTTCCATGGGTTGACGATTCGGGTAAGGTGCAGGTTAATCGCGCTTTCCGCGTTCAGTTCAATTCTGCAATCGGTCCTTATAAAGGCGGACTGCGTTTCCATCCTTCAGTAAATTTAAGCATCATCAAGTTCCTCGGTTTTGAACAGATTTTTAAAAACTCCCTTACGGGGCTTCCAATGGGCGGCGGCAAAGGCGGCTCGGATTTTGATCCCAAGGGAAAGAGCGATAACGAAGTGATGCGTTTCTGTCAGTCTTTTATGACAGAGCTGTACCGCCACATCGGCCCTGACACAGATGTTCCCGCAGGTGACATCGGCGTCGGCGGCAGGGAAATCGGTTTTATGTACGGCCAGTACAAACGCATCGTAAACGCATTCGAAGGCGTACTTACAGGCAAGGGTTTAAACTGGGGCGGCTCGCTTGCTAGAACCGAAGCCACAGGTTACGGACTTGTCTACATTGTTGACGAATATTTAAAGAGTAAGAACGACGGCTTTATAGGAAAGAAAGTCGCGATTTCCGGAAGCGGAAACGTCGCGATTTACGCAGCGCAAAAAGCGATGGCTTTAGGCGCGACAGTTGTGAGCATGTCTGACAGCAACGGATACATCTATGATAAAGAAGGTATCAATCTTGATACAATCAAAGATCTTAAAGAAGTAAAAAGAGAAAGGCTTTCTAAATATACCGATACCAATAAAAACGCGGTTTACACTGATACCGGCAAGGGCAGGGTATGGGACATCCCATGCGACATCGCCCTTCCGTGCGCGACGCAGAACGAGCTTTTAATTGACGACGCTAAAAAACTTGCCGAAAACGGATGCAAGGTTGTAGGCGAAGGCGCGAACATGCCCACGACGCTGGACGCGACAGAATTTTTGCTTTCAAAAGGCATTGCGTTCTTCCCCGGCAAAGCGGCAAACGCGGGCGGCGTCGCGACATCCGGTCTTGAAATGTGCCAGAACTCGGCGCGTCTATCATGGTCATTTGAAGAAGTTGACTCAAGACTTAAAGGCATCATGGAAGGCATTTTCCGCAGCATTGACGAAGCGGCAAAAGAATACGGCAAACCCGGCAACTTCGTAATAGGCGCAAACATCGCCGGCTTCAAAAAAGTCGCAAGAGCCATGCTCGACCAAGGCGTTATTTAACAAAGTGAGGAATGAGGAGTTAGGAGTGAGAAGTGAAGAGTATTTAACTCCTCACTCCACACTTCTCACTAATTCAAAGGTGTTAGGGTGACAGGCGGTTCCAGTAAATCCTGGATGCCGTTTGTTCCTACTCTTACGCTTGATAGAATCAACGCTGTTGTACCGGCTTCAATCCTGTAAACCATACGGTTTTCTCCATTCCTCTCGTTAGGACGCAATTCCAAAAGATCGTAATCATTAACTTTATAGAAAACATAACGGCCGCTTCTTGTGTTTCCGCTCGATGTAATAAAATATTCTCCGGCGCTGTTAAATTGAATTCTTCCCCACGACGAATCATACAGCGCGTCAACCGTCGGCTTTATTTGAGATACCGGCTCCTTAAAGTTTGCAGTGCCGGCGCGCCTATATGTGCCGTCCCATGTTGTGCTTACAAGGATTTTAAGCCTGACGTCTTCGGTAACACGCAGTCTGATGCTGTCAAGCGATTCAAGTTCTATATCAACAAAACGAAGCAGTGTGCTTATAGAGATATTTTGACTTCTTATATGAAGACCGTAGCGGGTCGGCGTGGAAGTCTGCCATAGAAAAACCTGCTGAGCTTCATCACCGAAAAAGATGATTTCCTTTCCCACAGGGTCAAAGTACAGGTATTGCCTTGTATCGATAGTTCCCTGGGGACTTACAAAATACCAAAGGTCGTTTATAAAATTTTCAAAAACCCCTTGAGCGCCGCTTAACAGTTCCCTTAAGCGTCTTTGCTCAATTTGAGCGCCCGGAATCCTGGAAACATTGATCTGTTCATAACGCTCTCTTGTCGGGTTAAAGGAATAAATCGTTTCGATTTGATCGAGTATATTTGAAGACGCGCTGTCCTGTCCGTAAACGGCGATATTGTAACTCTGTCCTCTCGCAATGCCCTGCTGGTACGCAAGAGGCCTTGCTCTTTCCTGAATTACAATGGAACCTGCTATTTGCAGTTCGGCGATTCTGTTAAATGGCTGTTCAGGCCCCTGGCTAAAATTACGCCTGAAGATTGTCATGGTATGCTCATTGTTAGAGTTCATTCCGCTTACAATAATGCAGAAATTCCTGTCGCCTATTAAATCCTGACTAAAAATGGTAGAGGAGTCAGCTCTTACCGCGGCTGTAGGTTCGCTCCACATCCGGGTGTATCCTCTTGTCTGCTCATTATAACTCAGGAAGGTGATGTAGACCGGTCCTGCGGGGTTATTGGCGTTTCTATAGATAACAAACTGTTCTTCTATACGCGTTATTTCGTTATCCCTGTTAAGGACTGCAATGACTATTTCTCCGTTTTCAAGCGGAATCTTGGTTTCAAGGTTTGCGTCCCATGTCATTTGCCCTGACTGCCCTGTAATGATGAACGGGTTTTCATCAAGCGGAGTAATGATTCTTGTTCTTATGTCTTCTTCGGCTTCCTGTTTTAAAAATAATCTCCAAACACCCGTTGCAAGCACAAGTATTACAAGGACAGATATCCCAATCGCGATATAAAAACCTGTTATTTTTTTTTTCATGCTAAAGCCTGTTCCCCTTTCTGTTTTCCGGCGCTAAACTTGACTCAACACAGGATAGCAATTTTTCAAGGGTTTCATCTACACCTTGATAGTTTCTAAAACCGGCCGCGGTAACGTGTCCGCCGCCTCCGAAATTCTGCGCGACTTTTGAAACATTTAAGGCGCCTTTTGAACGCAGAGAGCAGTGTATTTCCCCTTCTTTTTTTTCCTTCAGCAGAACGCTCACTTCTATTTCTTTTGCCTTTAGCGGGATGCCTACGATGTTTTCAACATCATCAAATGCCGCGCCGGCTTTTTCAAAATCTTCCATGCGCAGAATCATTACGGCAGCCAGTTTTCCCGCGTAGAATTTCAAGCTGGAAAGAGCCTGTTTCTGCAGAAGCAGCGAAGCGCAGGATGAGCTTTCCATGAGCTGTTTGTATATATGACTTGGAGCCGCTCCCCATTCAAGGGTTTTCATCGCTGTTTTAAAAGTTCTTATGCTGGTTTTTGGATAGGCGAAAAATCCCGAATCCAGAACAATGCCGACATAGGCCGCTGTCGCGGTAAAAGGATCAAGTTCGATGTTTTTGAAACACGCGTATTCAATCGACAATTCCGATGTTGAAGAAGCCGCAGCGTCTACAAATCCCGGAAATCCGGGAACCGGTTTTAGATCATGGTGATCGATTACAAATATTTCCTTAACTTTTTTTATTGCTTCTCTTATAGGACCCAAATGAAATTCATCAGAAGTGTCAAGAATCATTAGAGCCGAATCTTCAAGACAGGATGAATGTTCTTGAATATCCCATTTTTCTATTTTTTGTCCGCCTGTTAAAAATTGAAGGTATTCAGGAACAGGCGAAGAATTGATGATTCTGACTTTTTTTCCGGTCTTCTTTAAAACGCATGCAAAAACAAGTTCCGCTCCAAGCCCGTCCGCGTCCGGAGAATCATGAGTGGTTAGAATAAATGAATTGTGCCGATCTATAAATGAGACAATGCTGTCAAACATGCATTACTGGGAGAAGAATGCAGAAGCCGCTCTTCTTACTCTTGAGTCAATATTTAAACCTACAACAAGAGCGCGCCAGTCTGTAAATTCCTCTATTCTGGAAAAACGCAGCAGGCTTGCCTGCGGACTTGAAAGCACAGATGAAAGCGCCTGCGGGGACGCGCTTATAAGCAGTGTGTAACTGTAAGGAGAGCCTTGTCTTGACGCCGCGTCTCTAAGCGCGCCTGAAAAATCCGGACTGGTGCCTGAGGGAGAAATATCCGTAATACTTTTTTTCGCAGCGTCTTTTTCCGCGCCGCCTTCAATTTTGCCTGTATAAATAATTCTCGCCTGAGAACCCGCGTTCCATACCGTTACTCTGTCTCCCGTTACTAATATCTGATCCAGACGTCCGTTTACCCATGCGGTAATCTCGTTTTTTACTTTACTGAAGGAAACCGAACCGTCGACAATTATGAATACGTCAATCGGAGCCCGGGCTTGAGTCTGCTGTGCGAATGTCTTTTGAGCGCATACCGCGGACAGACCGAAAAAGGCTGCAAGAGTCAGCGTCAGCAGGATTTTAGCTGAATTCTTCATGCGTATATTCTAGCATATTACCCTTAAAATTGCTAGTAAGCGCAATCCTTTTTTCCCCACGTACTTTCCGTATTTTCTCATAAAAAGGACTTTACAATAGGGGTTAAAATGTGTTATCCTTCTATAAGGTATTAGTTTTAATCCAATTTATAAGGAGAGTTATATGGGAGCAATTGATCTGCCCAAATCCCCGAATGTATTCCATCCGGAGAAGCCAAGTGCAGTCGGTTCACGCAATTCATTAGCACAGGAATATCGTGATCAGCAGGCTGAAGTTAATCTATTACTGGAGGAAGAAACCAATAAGGTTATCCACCACCTGACAGCCAGACTGCCTAAAGACGTTCTCGAACGCCTTGATGTAATGGGCAGCGTAAAAGAGAAGCTGTACAATTACTTCAACCAGAATTACCAGAACATGTTCAACCGTTACATGGTAACGAGCGAAGATGAAATGGTTAAGAAAGTCAGAAACTTCATTGATAAAGAAGAAACAAAAGTTCTGACACGGTACACACCGAAAGAAATTGCCGATCTTCTTGACGCCGTTGGCGGCGCCGACAAGTTCAACACAGGCGAAATTGAAAAATCAGTAGTTAATATGTACGGCCACTTGCAGGGCCACATTCAAAGGGGCGTCAACGAACTTGAAACCCACACCAACAGCATCCTTCGTCAGAAAACCGACACCGGTGCTTTCGTCCGCGGCGAAAACGCTTATTCAATTGTAAAGTGCGCTTTCAAAGATAACGCGATTAAACCAAAGACAGTCAGTGATGTTAAACTCTCTGTAAACATTTTGGACTCGGAACTTATCAGCCCGATTTTCCACTATCAGGTAACTGTTGAATTCCTCGTAAAAGATTTGATCGCAAAACACATCATCGACAGCATCGACAAAATCATCGAACAGATTAAAGACGACAGAATCGATCAGGGTCTTGAAGAACTCACAGACGGCGAAGTAATCTTCACAAAATTAAACAAAGTTGAAGCCTTCACCGATGACAATACCGAAGAAGCCAAATCCAAGCGCTATACCTTCATGGCAAAAACGCTCATGGACAGGCTCACCGACCTCCGCGCCGAAATTGATCCCGAAGCGTTTGACGCTCTTAATGTCCGCGAGAACATTAAAAAGATCATCGACATGGAAAATATCCGCAACCGCGGCTTCAACACGGCGATTAACTCAATCACAGCTATTCTTGACACCTCAAAGATGGGCTATCAGTACATCGAGAACCTCAAGAACGGCCGCGAAGTAATCATCCGCGAATATGAAGACACCGATGTTGTCAATCTCCCCGACGAACGCTATTCAATTAAACTTCGCTATTTCGACAATGCTCAGCTCATCGAAGACCGCAAGGCCTACGATGTTATGATTAAGAGCTTTGAAACCGAAGTTCAGCACCTCTGGGACGTTCTTGAAGTAATTTATATTGATAAAAAAGGCTTCTATAAGATCAATGACTTTGACGATTTGTCCAAAAAGAACAAAGCCAAGATCCGCAAGACTCTCAAAGAAAAATCAGGCGAGCCTCTTTATGAAGATATCGCCAAGGTTTGGGACGAGATTTCCTTTGTTAAATCGGCTGAAACCGAAGTTGAAAGATCCAACCGCACCTACATTTGGGAAAAAGACAGGATTCGCAACCGCATCATCCTTATGCGCAACAAAATGAAGAAAATGTGGGACTTCCTGTTCCCGATCGAAAGACGCGTAATGGAAGAAAGACTCCAGTGGCTTGAAAGGGAATATTACAGATTTGACTACATGATCAATCCGTACCACCTCCAGCCGGGGCTCCTCCTTGACGTGGATATCACATCTATCAAGAGAAAGAAAGTTACTCTGGACGCAATGGCGAACGTTCTCAACGAATTCCTCCACGGCGTATCCAAGGGCTTCCAGGATGCGGCATTTGCATCGTTCAGCCGCAGAAGGTCAACAGTCCGCGAAGACATCAACCAGTCTTTCGCTACAGTTACCGATGATGAAGAACCGTCAGTTGCGGCAGCAGCGCCAAAACCGGCAAGAGCTGCGATTTCTGCACCTAAATCCAAACCCGCTTCAAAACCGAAGAAAGGTGTTGTAGATAAAGGTAAATCCAAGAGATCTCGCGGCGGCTCAGGACTTGCGGAACTCTAGAATTTAGAGCTGCGTAAGAAAACCTAAGATTACTAGCGCCCCCGGTTAAATTTATCGGGGGCGCTTTTTTGCATGAATAAAAAAGGAGGATATATGGCTGATAACGTCAACCTTGAAGTGCTTTCAACCCGTCCTGGTTTTAACAGCGCGGTAAGACATATTAAAAAAACAATGGAAATTGCAGGAAACGCCGGTAACCTCGGCGATATGATTTATGAAATGGATGATGATGATTTAACCAGCAATAAAATTGCTTTGCTTTTAAGAATGTTATTGGTAGATAAACTCGGTTATAAAACCGCTTCTATAAATCTTCACGGGATTGTTAATGATGTTTCTGTTCTTGCCAAAGAATTTTCAAAATGGAACGGCGTCGACCTTGTTGCGGCTTACCATCATCCCGAATTAGGACTTTTAATCGCTAATCCGAAAATCGCAGAAGAGCTGGCGGGCTTTGGTCAGCTTCGTAAACGCGAATTGATGGTAGTGTATGCAGGTCTTCAAGGTAAGGAAACAGATGAAGATTGCCAAAAAGCGGCGGAGATTGCGTTAAGAATTTTTGAAGGTTCTAAAGCAACGGCTCCTGCTGCGCTCACAAAGGGAAAATTTTCCGCGAAGAAAGTTTCTAAACCAAAAAAAGCACAGGAAGGAAAACCTGCAAAGGCAAAAGCCGCTTCTAAAAGCAAGACAACGGCGAAGAAAGCTGCCGGCGCAGCTCCTGTAAAAGCCGCGGCTGCTGTGGTTAAATCATCCGGCGGACCCGCGAGGATGACGCCAAGATACGCAATCGTAGTAAAAAATGAACTTTTCCATAACGGAAACGTTGAAGCATGGAAAAGAATTATCGCAAGTTATAAAGTTAAAAATCCTCATCTGGAAGTATTTATATATTATGAAAATGAAAGAATTTTGGATATCAATTCACTGTTCAAATGGGGCAAGGTAAAACATGGCACCGCCATTGAAATTGCTGTTGCCGGTGATCCAATTCAAGATGTGGCAAAGCTGCAGCGTTATCTGGCACAGGGAGCAAGCCCGATGTTTGAAGCATTCCTGCGCGGCCCGGTTAATTCCGTGCTTAAACTGTTTTAAATAAGGAAAAGTATATGGACTCAAGAATACATTTTTTTAGCCAGAAAGACGTAATTCCTGTTAAAGTCAACTCGGAACTTTTAGGTATTCGCGGACGGCAGGCAAATGAATTTGCCGAACTTGGTTTTCCGATTCTTCCCGGTATCATTCTGGATACCGACATTGCCTCCGATATAGATGTCAAAACGATTAAAAAAGACGTAATGGATCTTTTGGGAAAATGCGCAAAGCTGGTCGGCAAAGGCTATGGAAACGCCGAGAACCCCATGCTTATTAAAGTAATTGTTTCATCAAACATGGCAATCTCGACATATCCTGCCTTGCATAACTTCGGCCTTGTAAAACCTGTGATTGCGGGTTTTTCAAAATGGGTAGGAGATGATTTTGCCGTAAACGAAGTTTTATTCCTGATAAGCGGCATGCTGATGATTCAGGAAAGGCTGAAAGAGCTGGAAGGCAAACAGAAAGAGAAAGACGAAATTTCCGCGCAGTTAAAATTAATAAAAAGGATTTTGGGAATAAGAGGTCCTTCCAATGAACTTCACGGCGAAGATAAAACTCCGCTTCCAAAAAAGAAAACCGCGGTGGAATACATGGATGAATATGCCAAATATTTCCCCAAAGGTTTTTTTGATGACGCCGAAACCCAGTTAACGACAACCTTAAGCGAAGTTTCCAGAATGCTTAAGATGGATGAACAAAACGATGACGATACCGCTATTTTAATCCAGCCCATGGTTTACGGAAATTACGGCAAGGATTCATGCTCGGGGCACTTCTTTACGCGCAATGTTGTAACAGGCGACAAGAAACTTCAGGGCAAATATTTTACAGGCAAGTTCAACGAAATCGGCGCTTCGGGGCACGAGATTAATAAAATCGATCCCTCCCATCTTAAACAGCTTGAAAAAATCGCCTCGACTCTCGAAGATAAATTCAAGGAAATACGTCAGGTTCGTTTTACCGTAGAGAACGGCAAGCTTTGGCTTATTGAGCAGAGACTTGTGGATCAAAAATCCACCCAGGCAGATCTCAGGCTTTTACTTGATCTCGCAAAGCGAAAAATCGTTAATAATTCCTATGTTGTAAAAACCATCGATCCAATCAGGCTTAACGAAATTCTCCATCCTGTTATTAATTCATCAAGCGTTAAGGGATTTAAATCATGGAAGGGCGGCATAGCGGGAGCTCCAGGCGCGGCAATCGGAAAAGTTTATTTCAGCACGGACGGACTTTTAGAAGCGAAAAGACTTGCCGCTCAGCACGGAGAGGACGATCAATTTATTCTTTGTTTGGAATCTTCTTTCGCCGAAGACGTAAAAGCAATCGAAGTAAGCACCGGCGTATTAACGGCGGAAGGCGGTTATTCAGCGCACGCGTCTGTAGTAGCGCGCCAGTACGGAAAAGTATCATTAGTTTCGCCTGTTTTAAAAATAAAGGGAACCAAAGCGACGCTTGGCGAATTTAGTTTCTCCGAAGGCGATTATATTACGATCGATGTTCCTTTTTACGGCGAATCAACCGTGTACCTTGGAGTGGCCGATCTTATCGAACCTGATCCTCAAGGCTCAGGACTCCTTGACTTTATCGATCTTTCAAAATCATTCCTTAAAGATTTCCATGTCCGCTGCAACGCCGACACTCCCAAAGACGCCGCTTTAGCTTTAAGCTTCGGCGCGGAAGGCGTCGGTCTTTGCCGCACCGAACACATGTTCTTTAAAGAAGACCGTATTAATGTTTTCCGCGACATGCTCTTGTCCGACGACAAGAAGGAAAGACAGAAGGCGTTAAATAAACTTCAGGTTATGCAGAGGGAAGATTTCTGCGGAATCATGAAAGTAATGGACGGCAAGGAAGTTGTAATACGTCTTTTAGACTCTCCGTTGCATGAGTTTATGCCTCACAATCCTGATGAATTACAGGGTTACATTGATCATGTCACAAAAGTAAAAGGGGCAAAGCCGTCCAAGGCTGACATTACGGCGCGCATCGACGCTCTTCATGAGTTTAACCCGATGCTCGGCCATCGCGGCTGCCGTATTGCGGTTTCATATCCTGAAATTTACGCGATGCAGGTAAAGGCGATTTTTGAAGCGACTTACAAACTGCGCTCCGAAAAAATCGACGCCCGCCCCGAAATCATGGTTCCAATCGTAATGAATGACGCGGAGTTAAAACTAATCGCGTACGGTAAAAAGATCGAAGGCTCAAATTATTTGGGTATCGTCGACATAGAAGAAGCTCTCAGGAAGGATTTAAAAGCGAAGGAAGCAGAGTATAAGATCGGCACAATGATAGAGCTGCCTGCCGCAGCTTTAGGCGCGGGAGATATCGCCAAATACGGACGTTTCTTCAGCTTTGGCACCAACGACCTGACTCAGACAACGCTTGGTATTTCAAGGGACGACTTTACAGCCTTCATGCCGGACTATACCTTGTTCGACCTTATCAATGGTAATCCGTTCAGCACATTAGACCCCAGAGTTAAAGAGCTTATCGCTCTTGCTACAGATCGCGGACGGCTTACCCGCCCCGATCTTGTCTGCGGTCTTTGCGGCGAACACGGCGCAAATCCTGAAAACGTACGCTTCTGCATGGATGCGGGCCTCAACTACGTATCATGCTCTCCGTACTCAGTGCCAATCGCTCTTCTTGCGGTAGCGCAGGCAGAAATTGAAAAAGAAGAAGCAGCAGCAAAAACAGAATAAAATATAAAAGGTAATTGCTAATAAAAAAAAGGCTGCCGAACGGCAGCCCTTTTTTTACTAAGCGAGAAAAAGCTGCCCTAGCAGCAAAACCAACCAATTCAAAAAAAGCTGCGTCACCGCAGCTTTTTTTGAAAACAATGGCGGTTTACGACGTTTTGCCGAAGGCAAAATGTAGGGCAGCTTCGCTGCCCGTAAACCGCTGCGATAGGCGAAGTTGCGAAGCAATTTCGCCTATCGCGTTATAAACGACGTTTCGCCTTCGGCGAAATGTCGTTTATAATTATTTGTACTCGCCTTCAAAACCCATGGTCTTTTTTACCGTGCTCGCGATTAATTGCGCGGCTTTCTTTGCGTCTCCTTCCGGTACTTTTCTGTATCTGTTTAAAGATTCAGTAAAGAAAGTGATAAGAGCGTCACCAACTTCCGATGTTTGATAGAAGACTACAGAAAAGTTGATGCCGGTAGGTTTAAGAATTGTAAATGAACCGTATGATTCATTGGGTTCTTTCGCGACCATTACTTTTGTCTGATTCCTGGCAGTAATTATTTCCAGTTCCGCGAAGCGTTTTGGAATTTTTTCGCCTTCCGACCTTGAAACAGGTTCCTGGAATTTAATCTGATATGTGTCAGGTTCAACTAAAACATATAATTTCTTTCCGCCTGTAACGAATGTAAGGCCGTCTGCTGTCGGGAATATTTCCTTAACGCCGGCATAGGATACAATTTCGTAAATGGAATAATTGGATTTTTGGCTGAAGAAAGATGAAACAATGTATCCGTGAGCAAAGGGAAGTTTATTCATGGCATAAGCCTCAAATAAATTTCTAAAACTTACATCACTCTGATCTTCTTGTTTTTTGGATTTCTTGGCTGCGGGTTTTTTTTCCGCTGTCTTTACGGCTGCGGTTTTTGCTGCGGGCTTTTTAGCCGCAGGTTTCGCGGCAGTCTTTTTTGCTGCGGGCTTTGCAGCGGTTTTTTTAGCCGCAGGTTTCGCGGCGGTTTTTTTTGCCGCAGGTTTTGCAGCAGGTTTTTTTGCAGATGCCTTTGCCGCCGGTTTTTTAGCAGCAGGCTTTTTTGCAGTTGTTTTTGCCGCCGGTTTTTTGGCAGCAGGTTTTTTTATAGTCGCCATTTGTTCCCCCTTAAATGTTTCTATGGTTTACTAATAATGCTTTATTATAAACCAGTATTTGTTGTTTTAGCAAGTTTATTTATCAACAATTGCCTTTATTTTACACGCGCTAAAGTAACAGCGCAAGTTGTTACAATATCATCTACCGATGCGCCTCTTGATAAATCGCTGACCGGTTTTGCAAAACCCTGCAGGAAAGGTCCGTAAGCCTGAGCCTTGCCTAAACGCTGAACCAGTTTGTAGCCGATATTTCCAGCGTTTAAATCCGGGAATACAAGCACGTTAACTTTCCCGCGTATGGGGCTTCCGGGCGCTTTTTTATCAAGTACCGAAGGAACTAAAGCAGCGTCGGCTTGCAACTCACCGTCAAAAGTAAAGTTGACCTTTCTTTTTTCGAGGATCTCAACAGTATTTTGAACTTTTGTTACATGATCATGTTTTGCTGAACCTTTTGTTGAGAACGATAAAAGAGCCACTACGGGTTCGGTGCCAAGAAATTCACGGCATGACTGCGCCGCGCATTCCGCGATATCGGCAAGCTGCTCTGAAAGCGGGTCAGGGATTACCGCGCAATCGGAGAAAATCATCGAGCCTCCGTTTCCGTACTGGGCGTCAATCCCGGTCATTACAAAACAGGAGGAAGCGGTTTTAATATTCGGAGCTGTTCCGATAATGGAAAGTCCTGCTCGCAGTACCTCGCTTGTGGCGTTTTCCGCTCCGGCAACCATTGCATCGGCGTCTCCAAGATGAACCATCATCGCGCCCCAGCGCAGGGGATCTACGATATCAATTCTTGCCTGATCGATTGTCATTCCCTTATTTTTGCGCAGTTCGTAATAAACATCGGCGTATTTATTTATGTCAGCGCCGCTGACTCCCGGATGAACAACATCAATGCCGTCAAGATCGACTCCTTCCGACCTTGCCTTGTCCTGAATATCGCCGGCTTTACCCAACAGCGTAACGTTCGAAGCAAGCTTTTCGTTTAGCAGAATTCTTGCTGTTCTGATTGTCCTTTCTTCTGTGCCTTCCGGTAATACGAGCCTTTTCGGCTTTGCTGCGGCCCTGGCTTTCATTTCTGATACGAAATCCATAATTCCTCCATGTTATTCTATTTACACTATAACAGAATAACCCCTTTTTTCATTTATAGCAAGTTTATAAACATGAGCGCGGCCTTTGTTCCCTATTCCCAATATTTTGTTTTTATGTTAAAATGGCGAATCATGACTGAGATTTTTAATGATTTCCTTGAAGACGCCGAGTTTGATACGATTTTATCTCCTGATATTGATTTTACGGGAACCCTGCGCTTTGAAAAACCTTTTCTTATCAGAGGAAAAGTTTCCGGGGAAATTGACGCGAGCGGTTTACTTGTAATAGACGAAGATGCTGTTGTAAACGCCAATATTCACGCTCTACGGGTTCTTATCCGCGGGCAGGTTAAGGGTGATGTTACCGCCGTTGAAAAAGTAGAAGTTACAGTAACCGGCAAGTTGTCAGGAAATGTTACAGCGCCGGAAATATATATGGAAACCGGCTGTATATTTAACGGCCGCTGCACAATGGTTGGGAAACAGACATGAAATTAAAAATTAATCTAATCGCTTTTATCTTTCTATTAACCACTTTAAATATTTACGCTCAGAACCGTCCACCCGACGCGCTTGCCGAATACAATGCCGGAAACTTTGAAAGATCCGTGCAGATATGCCGCGAAGAAATCGCCGAAAATCCTAACAATCTGGAATCGCATGTTGTTATCTGCTGGTCGCTGATTCGCCTAAACCGTTTTGAGGAAGCAATGCGCTTTGCCAGAGCAGGCAGGGCTTTAAACCGTTTTGACGTCAGAATAACTCAAATTCTTGGTGAAATTAATTACTATCAGGGCAGGAATGACGAAGCGCTCCGGTATTTTCAGGAATACGCAAACGCCGCTCCCGAAGGACAGAGAATCTCTACTGTTTATTATTTTATGGGCGAGATATATATCCGTCAGGGAAAATTCCGTCATGCTGATATCGCGCTTTCTACCGCTGTTCACTGGGTGCCAGGTAACGCTGCGTGGTGGGTAAGACTCGCCTACGCGCGTGAAAACGCTGGAGACCTTTCAAGCGCGATAGAAGCGTACGATCGCGCGTTCTCTCTTAATTCTCAATTAACTGACGCTCAACGCGGAAGGGATCGTATCAGGCGGACTTTAGGTTCGCAATAACATGCAGACATTTTTAATTCAAACACTCGGATGCAAATTGAATCAGCTTGAAAGCGAAGCGATTATTGACGCGTTTACGCAGGCAGGGTTTAGTGAGTTAGGAGTTGGGAAAGAAGAGTTAGGAGTAGAAGAAAAGCTTTCTGTTGTTGTGATTAATACGTGTACTGTTACATCGAAGGCTGATCAGAAGGCAAGGCGCGTTATACGAAAGGCGCTGGCTGATTATCCGGATGCAAAAGTTATTGTTACAGGTTGTTACGCGCAGCTAAACAAAGATGAAATACTTAAGTTAGATGAAAATGAAAGCGGCCGCCTCTCTGTCATAGAAAAAGATAAAATCATTAACATTATCCCAACTTTATTACCACACACTCCTCACTCGTCACTTCTCACTCCAAACTCCTCACTCCTCACTAATACCTCCTCTTCACTAAACCTATTCCAGTTCAACCCAAAAAAGTTTTCGCAGCATACCCGCTCTTTTTTAAAAATTCAGGATGGATGCGATAATCACTGCACTTACTGCAGGATTCGTCTCGCGCGCGGGAAAAGCGTCAGCCTTGAAAAAGAAGAAGTGTTATCGCGCCTTCGCGTTTTGGAAGAAAATCACGCGGAGGCTGTGCTTACGGGGGTGAATATTTCGCAGTATTACGAAAGAGGATATCACACAGAGGCACAGAGGCACGGAGATGAAGAGAGTAATATTTTTGGGTTAGGGGAACTTCTTGATTATCTTTTAAAAGGGACAGAGAAGATTGCTATTCGGTTATCCAGTCTGGATCCGCAGTGTATTAACAAGGATTTTGCAGGCGTTTTAGCGCATAAAAGGATACGGCCGCATTTTCATTTGTCGGTTCAGTCCGGATGTAAAAGTGTTCTGGAAAAAATGGGACGCTCTTATGACGCGAAGATAATCGCAAAAGCCGTATCACTTTTGCGTCATGCAAAAAAAGATCCTTTTTTAGCGTGTGATATTATCGCAGGGTTTCCGGGTGAAACTCAAAATGAATTTGAAGAAACTTACAATTTGTGCGAGCAAATGAATTTCGCATGGATTCACGCGTTTCCATATTCAAAAAGACCCGGCACTCCCGCTTTTTCATTTAGTTATGCTGTGCATGAAGCGGATATTACTGACAGAGTGCAGAGGCTCACAGAGCTGGCATGGCAGGGAAGAGCTGATTATGTGCAGCGCTGGCTTGGAAGAGAAGTTGATGTGCTGGTTGAAAAAGGTAAGAAACATGGCGCTTATTGCAGCGGTGTTTCAGAAAATTATTTAAAGACGGTTGTTCAGTGTGAAGGTAAACCTCCGCAGCCGGGAACAGTGCTGCGCTGCATGTTGCTCGAAGAGGGTAATTTTGAGGAGTATGACGTGTTAGCTGCGGTTACGCGGTAATGGTTTTATCCGGGATATATGTAGGACTAACAGTAAATTTGTCATGCGATTGAAGCATCTATATTACATATAAAAACGCTTGACATATTTTTATTATTTGTGTACATTCAAGCTCCGGCGATATTTTTTAAGTCCGGACAGTGATTTTTGGCAATATAGGGAAGGGGAGAAGTAGAAGGTGCTTGACTGTTTTGTTACAGTCAGGCAAGTCCGACCGCTTATAAGTGGTCGGGAAAGCAGCAAGCGTATGTTGAAGTTCTGGCCACTTGAGAGTGGTCAGATTAGGAGTTTTCTGTAAAACCTGAGGTTTTACTTAGGGAAACTTCAGACTTGGTAACCAAAAGAAACCAAGTAAACCTTGACAATTCGAATCTGGTCATTTTAGGTGGTCAGAAAAAAAGTCAGGGCTCTTTAATGAGTAAATCTATTCGGCTTCGGCCGATTAGAATTAATATCATGGAGAGTTTGATCCTG
>Ga0209755_10000158_pt1 | contig 126664 bp, 100 predicted proteins | sample TergutCo191P1_FD_187301 | JGI IMG/M metagenome (GOLD analysis project Ga0209755, IMG submission 187301) | Cornitermes sp. P1 segment gut microbial communities from Petit-Saut dam, French Guiana - Co191P1 (SPAdes) (version 2) | ecosystem: Host-associated > Arthropoda: Insects > Digestive...
GGACCTTGCGGACCTTGAGCGCCATCATTACCTGCTGGACCTTGCGGACCTTGAGCGCCATCATTACCTGCTGGACCTTGCGGACCTTGAGCGCCATCATTACCTGCTGGACCTTGCGGACCTTGAGCGCCATCATTACCTGCTGGACCTTGCGGACCTTGAGTGTTATTTTGTAAATAGTTAACTTTATTGCGCAAAGCGTAAAGTTCTCTTTCTAAGTCGGTTAAATCGTTTGAGCAAGCAATAAACACAAACATACTACTTGCAATTAATACAAAACTCAATAATAATTTCAAACTAAGTTTTCTAAATTTGTTTTTCATTTTGTTTTTACCCCGTTGGTTGCTAAATTGCAACAATAATTTATTTTCTATACTTAAAGTATAGCACAAACATTTTAAAAAAACAACAAATTAAAAAAAGGAAATACAAATTATGATTAAATTACCAATACCACCTTAACGATGCTAGCCATTTTATGAATATTAAAAGAGTTAGCAAATTCTATATGTGCTTTTGTGTATGCAAACAGAGATGGAAAAATAGAGATAAGCGGAGATACATTTGCTAACGCTATAGAATGTGGTGGCGAAAAAGAAGTTACTCTAAACAGAAGTTACAAAAAAGAAAAGCGAGTGTTTACAGAAAATTACCCAGATAGCATTGCTAAAAATGACGTAGGCAAATATTAAAAAAACTATTAATCAAAATATTTCAGTTTAGAAATATAAAAAAATTAAAAAACAATAAGGAGATTATTGAATGTACGAAATTAAGGATAGAGAGGTTGAATTTCCAAATAGGAAAAAATTAACACCCGTTCCAAATCAACCAAATGTTTTTGACTTGCAAGATGTACCCGGAAAAATTATAGAAGAGGGTACTCGTTTAAATGCTAAGGCATTGAGCAAATTTTCTCAAAAAAACCATAAGCATACTAAAAATGATGTAGAAGGACTTCAAGAAGTATTAAAGGAAATACCAAATCTGAGTGAAGCGCTAAATAATAAAGCCAATATAAACCATACACACCCTGTGGATACCACAAGGCAAGCAACACTAGTGAGTGGTCAGAATATAAGAACAGTTAATGGTCAGAACATATTGGGGAGTGGCAATATAGCCTTCCCTGCAATACCACAAGTTATAGATAATTTGACAAGCACTAATAGGGGAGCCGCCCTATCAGCAAATGCTGGACACGAATTACTTACAATAGCAACTAATGGTATGGCAGTTGCTAATGGTGGAAATTTGTCGAGTTGGGTCGGGCTTTCGGGCGGAACTTCAGCAAGTTTTCAACTAACGCTTAATGCAACGGCTGGAAATGCATTGCAAATAATAAGAAGTTTTAATTTTGGAATTAGTATTTCTAATGGTGATGAATGTTGTTGTTCTTATTGGTTTTGGGGCATTAGTGGTAGTGCATCTAGAGGTTTTTCTAACAGGCTTTGGAGAGTTAACGAAGCCATAACATTTAGTGGGAGTTTCAGGTTAACTGAGTGGGAAGAATGGGCATACGATTGTTGCGGCTGGCTTGGTTGTTGCTGGGATGATGACAGTTGGGATGCAGGAAGTGTAAACTATACAGTTACTTTAACGAGAATAAGCCAAACACAGATTAGGGCAAATGTAACATTAGTAAGCGGGTGGCATAGTATGAACCGCTTAGGAAATATGAACATATCAATAAATTCTATTAGCGGGTTGAGATAGAAAAATAAATATTAAAATTGAATAAGTTAAAATTTTTGAAACTCTAGGAGAAAATATGAAACCTGAAAAATTGTTAGAAATTGAAAAAGAAAGGAAACAGCCCTTAGAAGAAAGGGTAAAAGTAGAAAGGGATAAATCTCGTATAACAAAAGAACAAAGGCAAGAGTTAGAGGAATTGCAGCAGAAGAACAATAGAATAATTGAAATAGAATGGGAGTTAAGTAAATTAACGCAAGATTTTGCTCAAGCAGAGGCGGGCTTAGAAATTCCAGACTTATCAGAGCGTAAAGCCAAATTTAGAGAGTTACATACTGAGATAAGAGAACTAGTAGGTAAACAACCAAGAAACAAAAAAGATATTTCTTAAAGGAGATGAAAAAATGTCAAGAAACATAACAAAAAAACAAGACCTTAAAATTGTAAATGAAGGCAACGAATTTAATGATGCAAGCGTGCTAACGAGCAGCGATATGAATAGTTTAGTGGATAATATTCATACTGTTGTAGAAAACACAGAAGTTTTAGACCAAGGGGTAACCACAGCACAAGAAACTGCCAACACAGCAGTAGCAAACGCAGCGGCTGCTCAAAATACAGCAAATAGTGCAAGTAGCGCAGCAAGCACAGCACAAACGGCGGCTAACACGGCACAAACAACCGCTAATAGCGCTCTATCCGTTGCTAACAACAGTACCACCATTGTAAATGGCGCAAGGGGGATAGGGCGCGGTATTGTAATTGCAGGCACAACTAACAATACCGGCAATTTACAAAACATAGGCACGGGAACAGCCACAAGTGAAACTGTGAGAAATCAAATTTTAGAAAGTGGTAATGCTGCCAACAACCCTCGTTGGAGAGACAAAACGGGAGCAAACAGTTTGCGAAACGATATAGGCTTAGGTACAGATAGTGGACCAGTCACATCGGTTACTATAGGGGCAGCGCCAACTTCTCACGCCACATCTGCAAATACGCACGGCTTAGGTTGTATTAATAATTATGGTCATTTAGGACTACCAACATCTACTTCAAATAGAATAGGGGAGGTAATGGCTTGGTATAATTCGTTACCAAGTGCAAACTTAAACGAAGTTAGAAATCCCGGTTATTATAGAATAAGTGTTGCAACAACAAATAGCCCAGTAACAACTGGAACAACTTCAAATACTGCTGTTTTACAGGTAATGCCAGCAACAAATGCACGACTTACCCAAATTTTTTATCATAATAATGGACGAACTTGGAGAAGAGTTTTACAAAATACAACTTGGAGTGCGTGGTCTACTGGTTTATTTTTAACTAGTTGTACTGTTAGTGTTGTGCCAAGTGGTGGGTCAAATGGGACAATTTCATTTATGTTTTATAGTAACGCTCACGTACCTCAACCACAAGCGCCCGTTACACCGGCTATTATTGCAAATACAGTAGTTACAGCGCTTGGTGTTGGAACAATTATGCTTCCGTGTTCTGGAGTAGTTCGAAATGGCAGAGTGGCGACGGGGGCAATATTTTCTAATTCATTTCAGGTAACACATAACGGCACAGGTGGGGGTGGTCCTACTACAGACACAATAAATTCGTGTACACTTTTCAATTGGCAATCAATTCAAATAGGATAAGTTGCCCTTATAAAAACAGCGGCGCTAGTTTTAAAAAGAGTAAATAGGCAAATATAAGTAAAATGTAAATTATTTAAAGCGTGGTTGGTAGTTTTAACAAACTATTGTAGCCACGCTTTTTTAGTGGTGTGGAGATGTTTAATTTTGTCGAGAGCGTGGCTTTAAATTTTTTTGTTGCTTTTTAAAAAAAGTTTTGTGAAATGCTTGACACGGGTTTAAGGTTGTGGTATACTAATATCGTAACAGCAAGTTATCTATTTGTTTGGGTGTTTGGCTTGTTTAAGTTGGTGGCTTTGCTTGTGGAATTTATTAGATTTATAAGGAGTGGTGTTATGCCTAGAAAATTAGATGAGAGTGTGGTTGATGCCGTGCGCGAGTATATTGCGGGGTATTGGAAGCATAGGGGTGTGTCGCCTGCGCAGAGTGAGATACGGAAGCGGTTTGGGCTTACTGAGCCTCGTGCGCATAGGGTAGTACACGCGTTGGCAGAGCGTGGCTTTATAGAGTTGACTGATAGAAATAAGATTGCTGTGCCTGAGTTGTATGTGGCTTCAACGAGGCGGCTTGTGCCTATAGTTACTACTGTTGCTTGCGGCGAGCCTGCTTTTGCTAGTGAGAATTACGAGCAGATGGTAGAGTTGCCCGACTACTTTACGGGGGCAGGGGACTTTTTTATTGTTGTTGCTAGGGGCGAGAGTATGGTTGGGGCAGGTATTGTTGGTGGTGACCATTTAGTAATTAGGCAACAACCCGATGCTGAGAATGGACAAATTGTTGTTGCTACAACCCCAAGTGGATATGGCTCTGAAGAGGTAGACTGGACACTAAAGCGGCTTGTCAAAGAGAATGGCAAGAATAGGTGGTTAAGACCTGAAAATGACAATAGGGATATGTACAGAGATTTAGACGCTAGAGAATATGCAGTAGTTGGTAAGTTGGTAGGGATATACAGACAATTTGGTTAACAGAGGTTGTTCAGTATAATGCTGCAGAATGTATTTACGCCAAGAACAGATTTATTAAGAGATGGAGGTGTTTTTAGAATGCAAAGTTTTGGTTGCCCAATTTGTTTGACAGAGCAAGAAGTTAGGATAGGTATAGGGAGTAGGTTAGCCGTGCCTTGCAGCACTTGTGGTAAGCAACTAGTGATAAGGTCTGAAAAAGATGTTTTGCATATAGCAGTACACGAAAAGCCTATAAAGAAAAAAGGCTAAAATTGACAATTGAATATTTGCGTCTGCTTTAACCCCAACTGACTAGAGAGCGGTTGCCGTTAAGTAGAAAGAGAGCTTGTTCAACAAGTAGAGCCACGACACCTTAAAACTAGAGAGTTCGTGTTTAAAGCCAACTACACCCTTGCAAGAATTAAACCGATGCGGTTTAGTTTTTGCGTTTTGGTGGTAAATAAACGACTCTTAGCAAAATTAAAAGCCCGTTTCGGTTTAAAACTGAAGCGGGCTTTTTGTATTTCAAGTAAAAAATTAAAAAAAGATAAAAAAGTTTTTTTAAAGCGGACAGGTTTTGTCCTGTTTAACTTGTAAACTCTGTTTATAAAATTTTAAAAAGGAGGTAATAACGGGGTGCTTGACACAAATGCTAGGCGAGAAAGTTTGCTTAAAGTAATGAGCAAAAGAAGACACGACAGAGTGTCTAACCTAGCATTTGAATTTAATGTTAACGAACGCACGATTAGAAGAGATATTCAAAAACTCAGTGAGATTTATCCTATCTATGCAGAGCGTGGCAGATATGGCGGCGGTGTGTTTATAGAAAATGGTGCTTGTTTAGGAAAGAAAAATTTATCCAATAAGCAAGTAGATTTTTTGAAAAGGCAGTTGCAACAAAACTTAAGTGAGTTTGATAAAGAAATAGCCCTATCTATTATAAAAGATTTTACTAAGTCAAAGTAAGTATTTAGCGGTTAGGCACTTGTTAAAACAAATTATGAGAACAGAGTTTGAAAAAGAAATCCAAAGTGATTTAAGCGGACAAAAAGAAAACCAAAATGTAATCGTGTATGAGTTTGCAGATGGCACAACTAGTGAAGTTGCGGTTAGTGGTGAGATTTATAGCGTGTATGAGCAGTTGCAGACACAAGAAAAAAGCAACAACAGAAAGGAAACACGCAGACACATTTCTTTAGATTATTTGAAAGAAAAGGGTGTTAGTTTTGCAGACAACGAAAGTGACCCGTATTATGCGGTTGAGCGGAAAGAATTACAAACGCGTATGCGCAAGGCTTTATCAAAACTAGAGCCAGAGCATAGATTGCTGTTGCAAAAGGTGTTTTACGAGAGTATTTCTATCAGCGAATTAGCCAAAGAAAAGGGTGTTAGTTATCAGGGGCTGTCGCAAAAATTAGAAAGAATTTATAATAAGTTAAAAAAATTTTTATAAAAAGTGTTTAAAAACCGCCTTTTTCGTGGCTATATATAGAGGGGTTTTTATTTAAGCCGCCTCTTGTGCGCACAAAAAACAAAATTAAAACACGTAAAAGGAGGTTTTTCAAGTTATGGGAACAGCGAGAATAAGAGATTTAAGTCAGATTGTAAGGGAAGTTAAATTTGCTAGTGAGACTGCGTTTAGGCAAAAGTATACTGTGGCGGTTGCGGAATTGGTAAATGGTTCTAAGATTAAGAGTGAGAGGCTTGATGAAGAAAGCAAGCAACATTTAGAATATTTAGAGTTATTAAAGGCAGACCACGCACAGCCTATTAAAAGTTTTACGCTTACGGAAGAGATATCTGATAGGACAGGCAATGTTTACATAAGTTTTAGGTTAGAGTTTGTAGATGGCATAGTTGCGAGGTTTATGCCTATAGGCAACAGCAACAACATTATCAACTATGTGTGGAAGAAGCACGAGAGAACAAACAAAGCAAAATAAAGAGAGGTAAAGATTTATGGCAAAGAATGCAAAAAGTAGTACGGCAAAGACTGCAACAACCAAGACTACAAAAACAGCAGAAACTGTAGCAACAGTTCCAGTTGCGAATAATTCTGGTAGTTTTGAAAGGGGTATGCCTGCAAGAGATAGGCGGTTGTATCATTACATACAAGCGAACGAGGCTTTTCAAGATGGCAACATAGTTAAAGCAAATAATCATTACAAAGGTTATGAGAGAGCAGTTGGTCAGCAACATTGGTTTATGTCTAAGAGTGATGAAGAGCGAAATGCTTTAATAGCAAAAAAGCAGACTGAGGGTAGGTGGAACGAGCCGAGAAGGTAGGTTAAGGTAGGGGGATATGCTAAAGATTTATCCCCCTTATCTTTTAGATAGGAGGAAAATTTTATGACAGTTTTAAGGAATAAGAAAAGATTAGCGGGGGCAATTGTGGCACTAGTGGTAGTTACTTTGGTGTTTAGTGTTATTGCTTTACAACAAAGAGATAGTGCAAATGCTTGTGTTGGGGTAGTTTGTTTTGAGAAAATAGAAAATACGTATGCTAGTGTGCAACCTTTAAACCAGCATCATACGCATAATTTTAGGTACATACAAATTAGGTTGCTTAATAACAATAGGCTGTTTGATTATTTTGCTGGTGGCGGAAGTGGTTTTAGTATGCAGATAATGTACGGCGGGAGTTTAGCGCCGCGCGTTAGTAATATTAATTCAGAGTATCTAATGTTGTTTTTGGATATTAGGCACGTTCCGCTTGCACAGTTAGCGCCGAGAAATTCAGGCTTACCACTAACTACAAACTGGCAAGCCAACTTTATAGAGTTTGATAACTATAATATTTGTAGTGCTTGCTGTGTTGGTAGTCACGTAAATAATTTTATGCGGCTAGTTGAAAACGCACCTATTAATGATTTGCCTATTGTGGTGTTGCCGCCTTTGCCTATATCTATTGAGATAGTGGCTTTGGGCGACACGAGAATTAGAATGGGTGAGACTTTGCAGTTGGGCATTAATGTTTATCCGCTGAATGCAACTAGAGACATTGAGTGGTCTAGTTCTAACACTAGTGTTGCTACGATTAACCAAAGTGGCTTGCTTACGGCGGTAGGTGTTGGTAGTGTAACAATTACAGCAAGGGTTTTGGATATTAGGGCTGCGAGTATTATGCCAACCGAGTTAGTGTCTGTAGTGGAGATGTTTATGACAGAAGAAGGTTTAGTGGTGGCTGGTCAAGCTGCGGGTGTGGAACTAAGAAGCGCTTTGGCTTTAGGCGGATTATTGGTTTTGTTACTAATAGCAATTGGCATAGTTGATGCGGCAGGGCGAAAGAGATTGGAGTAGTTAGGGGGTTAGTGTATGAGAATAATTTCAATTTGTGTAGCGGTGGTTATTTGCTTAACGGCAGTTGCGGTTGCTGTTCCAAAAGAAAGTGAATATAGCGCAGAGAGCAAAGTAAGTGAGATTTTACAGCCGCTAACTATTAACAATCCTAGATTGGTAGAGCCAATTTGGAGTGATAGACCTTATGATGTGGTTGAGAGTTACGTATACGCGCGGGGTGGTAGGCGGTTGTTTCATTTGCGCGAGACTGGAATTGTAGTAACGGAAGATGGCATACCTGTTAAGAACCCAGCGGACAGTAGTATAGTTATATACGATGAAGAGACAGAGAGTTTTGTAGATGGTGCTAATAGGTCGCTTTCAATATTTTTAGATAGCAGAGTTAATAGGCATTACTTACGAAGCGGCGGCAGATATGTAACGCCCATTAATCTAGATAGAAATGTTTTTATGATTAACTTAAACGCAAGGGATGGGCAAAGACTAATTTATGCATTCCGCACAAGGTACGATAGGGGGTGGCTAAATGGCATTTTAGGTGAGCGCTTTGGCTACAGATTTTATGATATGAACGGGCGGCACATCAACAATAATTATATAGCAAATTTTCAACGCCCGGCGTGGTGGAGACAAGTGCTGTTCGGTCCTGTTGCTTTGACGCTTACGGGGAATCATTTAGTGCCAGTTGTAGACATTTTGGGTAAGAGTACGCTTAGAGAGTTAACGACCCTAATCAGTCACGCGACCACTCACCCGTGGGCAACACTAGAATGCAGTATAATTAATAGACCAGTTGTAACGGAAGATAATAGGGTGGTTTTCGTGAACCCTAGAACAAACCAACTGACCGACTTTTTCGGCTTTGCTTTGTTTAACTCTGTAAGTGGCTTGCCCATAGTTTTTCATAACGGGGATATTATCACGACCGACTTAGAGCAACAACGGATAGACACAATACAAGCGGTAGGTAGCAATCAACCAAGTGCAGTTTTGAGACAAGTAACTACTGTATGGGCATTGTTAGAGAGTGAAACCGAATTTTATATGGCTAGCATCACCACATTTTTTGGGCAGTTTGATGTGCCGGTATTCAGAACAAATGTAGATGCAGAAAACCCAGAGTGGCAGTTAATGAATGGCGAATGTGCAAGGGACACTATAAATGATATGCGACCTAGTGAAGTGCTGGACGGCGAGAGTTTTGCAGATTGGTTAAGGCGAGTTGCGCCAAGCGGCGTGAATGCAGTTAGCACATTTGGTAGGATAGTTGCATTAGTGTTGGGCATTGCGCTTTTAGTTTTGTTAATAATTTTAGCGTTAAAAGTGTGGGCAATTATTGCGCCATTAAGGAGATTTTGATATGCTCGTGTTATTTTGGTTAAGGACAATTTTAAACTTGCCAATAATCAGACCAATTTTTAGGATAATTTTGTTTGGTGCTGTCGTTTTAATTGTGGCATACATAGCCTTTACTTATGGTCAGACAACCGCTTTGCAAGGTGTGGGAATTTATGAAAATTATGTTTACTAGGGTGTTTAGTTTTGGAACATTAGACAGATACAAAGTAACTTTACTGTTGCTAATTTTGGTGAGTGCAATCTTTACGCTCACCATTTTTAGCCACGCACCTATGCGGCTAGTTGAGGGCTTTTTTGAGTTGTGGGGCGGGCTTGTATCTTATGTAAAATTCTTTTTTGGATACTTGCCAGAGAGCAGCCCGCTTGTTCCGCCTAGCCAAAGTGCGACGCCCGATAGCGAAATTAGTTTGTTGCCCGATAGCCCAGAAAGTTTTTGGCAAACATTATCAGCCTTTTTCAACTTGCTGTTTTGCAAGCAAAATTTAAGCAATTTTGCTACAAGCCTAGCAATTGTAATAGAGTATTTTGCGCGTGTGTTTATGCTAGCAATACCTGCATATGTGTTAGCAAAAGTGCTATTTAAACGCCATTTTAAGCGTTCTAACAACAATTATGGTAAAGATAGCGTTGCGCTAAGGCTATTCAACTATGTGTGTCATACAACATACGCTCCTAGCAAAAGTTTTGTAGTGGGGGTAGTAAATTGTTTAAATACGACGCGCTTCGGAAGAAGGGCAAAACTGTTACTTGTGCTAATTTGGCTACTGAACTTTAATTTTTTGGGCATTGGGTTGACTGCGCTAGGCTTCCTTTTGTACTTTTTTGTAAGCCTAGATTTTGCAAGTATATACCACTTTGTGCTGAAACTAACGCTAGACATTTTGCCTGCAATCAGGTTTATGTACTCACCTTTAACTATACCAATTTCGGTATTATTAGTGCTTTACTTTATAGATAAGTGGCGAAAGAAAAGGGCAATTAGTGTGCTAAACCACTTAGACAATATGAACACAGGCTTGTCAAAATCACTACCAATAATACTATTTTTCAAAGGCACAGTAGGCACAGGCAAGACAACAAGTGCGGTAGATTTTGCCCTAACCGAAGAGAAAATTCAACGCACAAATGCTTTGAACGATATGCTAGATATTGACTTAAAGTTCCCAAATTTCAGCTGGATACTGCTTGAGAATAAATTAAAAGAAGCAATAGATAGGGGCATAGTTTTTAATTTGGCAACCACGAGAGAGTTTATTGATAGCAACGAGAAAAATATTTTAGCACTAAATGGTATTGGGGGCAAAGAAAATTCGGTATATGATGACAAGTTAAAGTTAACAAGCCTATTAGAAGCGGTTAGAGATTATGCAATGCTTTATTTAATCTACATAACGCAAAGCAGTTTAATTTTATCTAATGTGGCAATTCGTACAGACTTTGTAATGCGTGATAATGGCAATTTGCCGTTGTGGGATTTGAATTTTTTCACAAGAGACAGTAGCCAGCTTGACAAATTTTCAAGGCACTCAAAAATACTTGATTTTAATATGCTCCGCTTAGGCAAAAAGATTTTAACGCATAACCAACAAGCCAAAGCATTAGAATTCGGCGTGATTGTTGTAGATGAGGTAGGCAAAGAAAGGGGCAACCAAATAGATGATAGGGGTCTGTTTCAAGCATACAAAAAAGCAATAGCAAAAGGCGAAGAAGCCCCAGTTAGCCCGCTAACCGATGGCTTTAACGACAGAATTAAAATGATTAGACACCCAGCTTACGTGTATGGCAGAGAATACATAAGGGTAATTTTTGCAGACCAAAGAGCAGAAAGTTCAAATGCAGACTTAAGGCAATTAGCAACCTTAGTCAACATAAGGGAAGTATCAGAAAAACGACTTGCAATGCCACTTTTCGCATTTGCAGAATTAATTTATGCGTGGATATTCCCACGTTTTAAAAGGCTATATCTACAATATCGTTTTCACAGAGGCGACAACACATTGCTAATGGCTTTGCTTAAAAAAGCAGCCGCCACTATCCACAAACACTACACACGCATTTACAATATGTTCTCTTATAGCGTAGTAATTTTAGAATTTGAATGTGGTATGGCAAATAGTAGCGGTGGCTCAAGTGGTAGCAAGCGAGTTAGCGGAACAACACAAAGGCGGTGGTATCGCATAACTAAAAAAATCTATTCACAACGCTTCGTATCAGATGCTTTTGGCGACTTTTTACGAGAAAAGCAAGCAAACGCACAAATAGGACACGACCAACTACAAGAATATCAAAGCCACAGAGCAACACCACAAGAATTCAGAGAACAAAATTCTCACCTAATTATTAAATGGGATAAGGACTAAAAGTTGTAATGCAAATTGTAAAACGCTCGGGTTTTCGGGTAGCCCCACAAAAGCGGTTTAGCGTGTGGGGCTACCCGCCCGCGTAAGCGGGCGGCTCTCGGCTGTATATTATTACCAGCCGACTATGTACCATTGTACCAAAATTTACACTCTTGGGGGTGCATTTTTAATACTTACAAAAAGGGGGTGAGAACCATTGAAAGCATAGATATTGAAAAAATCACAGCAGATATTAATGCTGAACAAAAAGTTGACACTCAAGCGAGAAACTGGTTTTTCACAATTAATAATCCCGAGAATTCAGAAACAGAACTTTACAAATATCTAAGTGAATTAAACTGGGTCAAATATTTTATCTTTGGCAGAGAGAAAGAGACCACCGAACACTATCAAGGCTATATAGAATTCACTAAGCCGATAAGGTTTAGCCGAATGCAAAAAGATTTTTCTAAGCCTAACATTTTGCCCGGGGCGCACATAGAAGCCCGAAAAGGTAAAAGGGTAGATGCTAGAGACTACATTCTCAAAATTTGCAGATTTGTAGACAAAGCACACACGCGTATAGGCGAGATTCAAGAATACGGCGAATGGGTAGAAGATGGTCAGCGCACCGACCTTGAAGACTTAATTTTAATGGTGGAAGATGGCTTGACCGATTTTGAAATTCGCCAGCAAGTGCCATCATCTATGCTCAGATATCAAACCCATATTACAAGGTATCGTAACTTATGGCTTAAAGAAAAATACGGGAAGCAGCGCAGATTAGATTTGCAAGTTACCTATATCTACGGCGGAACTGGAACTGGCAAAACAAGGCACATAATGGATAAATACGGAGACCAAAATGTGTTTAGGGTAATTGATTACGAGCGCGGCACATTCGATGACTACACAACACAAAATACCGTTGTGTTTGAAGAATTTAGGTCTAGTTTAAAAATCACGGATATGCTAAATTATCTAGATGTTTACCCAACGCCGCTAAAAGCCCGCTTTCAAAACAAAATTGCGTGTTTTAATCGTGTCTACATTCTATCAAACATACCACTTGAAAGCCAATACAAAAATATTCAAACCGATGAACCAGCCACTTGGAACGCATTCAAACGCAGAATACACAAAGTAGTCAATTGGGATAACAAAACCCACCAACTAAATTTCATAAGCGGTAAAGAATGCCAAAGCACAAAACCAATAATCACAGCAAGCGGAAATATTCTTATTCCATTATCCCCAACGGAAGAAGATGAATTACCATTTTAAAATTAAAGGAACTGAACTATGGAATTAAATAATATTTATCAAGGCTGTGCTTACGAACTAATCAAGCAAATACCAACTGCAAGCATAGACCTAATCTATACCGACCCACCTTATTTATACAATATTTGCAAAGAGAAAGCAACAAAAAACAAACTGCACGAGAGAGCCAACAAAAGAAAAGAGCAATTAAGCAATATATCAAATGGCTTTGATTACAATATATTTGCAGAGTTTATCAGAGTGCTAAAGCATATTAATATTTTTATATGGTGTAGCGAAAAACAAGTCAAAGATATTCTCAATTGGTTTTATGATAGGTACAGCACAAAAGAAATTTATCACAAAATACTTTGCTGGGTAAAACTAAACCCCGTGCCACTAACAAATTTTGTTTGGCTATCCGACATAGAACTTTGCATTCATTTCAGAGCCTATGGACTACCCCTAAACAACAGCCCATTTGACACTAAGCGCAAAGGCTATGTGTCTAACTTAAATGTTTCAGATAAGCAAAAATTCCACCACCCAACTATCAAGCCACTAGCGCTAATCCAAAACCACATTCTACATACAACTAAACCAAACGACATAGTATTAGACACTTTTGCAGGCTCTGGAACAACCTTAGTAGCCGCTAAAAACACCAACCGCAATTACATAGGTTACGAACTAGACCCCAAATGGTACAACATAGCCAAAAACCGCTTGCAAGGCATTACTGCAAGTGGACAAACAAGTTTTGTTTTGAGTTGACATAAAATGTGGAATGTTAGAAAATTTGTTTGTTGGTTGTGGTGTGAGTAAAGAACTTGAAATAGGTGCTAAGGAATTTGGAATAGATACTAGAGAGTGTGGTGTTGAGAGTAAACGGATTAAAGAGATAAGTGAGGATAGTGAAATGCAAGAAAAATTTAATAGGCTGCTAAAAATAGGGGTGTATAAAGAGTTGCATAAAAAAGGTTTGCTTAGTGATAGTCAATTGTCTATGCTGAAAATATATTCATCAAACTAAACGAACTACTCATTTTTTCGGTTGGAATTATGCTGATTTGGGCTTAAAAAGAGACTAAGAAGACTTTACAATTCTTGCAAAATATGGTATAATATAGACATACACTAAAGTATTTGCAAGGGTTGTTTAGGAGGTAAAATATGAAACAACTAAGCAATATAGCAATGCCACACGTGCAAACAATACTTGCACACAGGGCTTTAAGTGCAACGCAAGGCAAAATTATAGTCTCACCTTACTGCCGTGTTTCTACTGATAAGAACGACCAAGCAAATTCTTATGCAAGTCAAATTAGTTATTTCTCTGAATATGTAAATAGGCAAGAAAACTGGGAACTGGGTCAAGTTTATGCCGATGAAGGACTAAGTGGAACTAGTGTAAAAAAGCGCAAGCAGTTTAATAGAATGATAGAAGATGCTATGCACGGCAAAATTAATCTTATCATAACTAAAGAGGTGTCCCGCTTTGCAAGGAATACTGTTGACACTCTAACTTATACTAGAAAACTTAAAGAGCGCGGCGTTGGTGTGTTTTTTGTTAGTGACAACATTAATACTATGGACGCCGATGGCGAGTTGCGCTTGACTATTATGGCAAGTTTGGCGCAAGAAGAGAGCCGAAAGACAAGTGAAAGGGTTAAGTGGGGACAGAGACGGCAAATGGAAAAAGGTGTTGTATTTGGCAGAGACTTACTAGGCTACACAGTTAAAGAGGGTAAGCTTTCAGTTAATGAGTGCGAGGCGGAAATAGTTAAACTAATCTATCACAAATATTTGGTTGAGGGCAAGGGTACTCGGGTTATATCAAGAGAGTTATACGAGGCAGGGATTAAGTCAAAGCGAGTTAAAGAGTTTTCTAACACAATGATTTTGAAAGTGCTTAAAAATGAAAAGTATGTGGGCGACTTATTGCAAAAGAAAACTTTCACTCCAGATTATCTAACGCAAAGCAAAAAGGCAAACAAAGGGCAGGAAGACAAAATTTACATAAGAGACAACCACGAGCCTATAATTGAGAGAAATATTTGGGATAGCGTACAGCGCGAACTTGAGCGGCGAAGCCCACCGCTAGAGCAAAAACAAAGGCATACAAATAGATACTGGTGTAGTGGCAAATTGTTTTGTGAATGTGGTCAGAGATTTATTAGCAAGACAAGAAAACTTAAAGGCGGCAAGCACAAGGCTTGGAGGTGCTTAGAGGCGGTTAACAATGGCTCAGAAAAAATCGGCAAATTTGGCGAGAGCATAGGTTGCGATAGCGGTTCGGTAAATGATAGAACACTACTTGTTTGCGTGGCAAATGCAGTTAAGTATGTGCAAGGCAATACTAGGGCAATAATTAACGAAATGCTGTACGAGTTTTCACAAATTCAGTCTGAAAATAAGCCAACCGACACAAGCCAAATTGAAAGCAAAATTGCTATTGTGCAAGACAAAAAACTTAAAAGCATAGATTTAATGCTGGAAGGGATAATCAGCAAGGAAGCCTTAAAAGCACGACAAGCAGAGTATGAGATAGAAAGAGAGCAACTTGTTAGCAGGCTTCGTGATATTCAAATTAAAAATAGCCAACTCTCAACTCAAACAAACAACCTAGACACTTACAAAACTGCCCTGAACGAAATTTTAAAATTCACGACCGACACCGACTTGCTGTATAGAGAATTGCTAGACAAGATAACAATTTTAAAAGATAAAACTTTGATAATACACTTAAATGCGCTACCCTACGGCATAAAAATTGAATACAAAACAACAGGCAAAAACAATAGTTTTACAGCAAATATCCACAGCCTAGAACTAGTAAACCTACCTGCCTAATACGCTAAAACCACCACCCCAAAAAGACTAAAATCACCACCCAAAAACCAAAATGTGCCTTTTGCTAAACGACGTAGGTACATAGTTACCGAACTTGCACATTTAGAAATAAATAGTTTAGATAAGAGTAAAAGCATATGAAACAAAAAAATCAAAATTCAAAATTAAAACAACCGCCAAATAAGTTTACATTGTATAAAAAAGAGGCTAGCAGAAAATAAAAAATCTACGCTAGTCTTTTTTTATTAAGCGTAAACAAAAAACTAAAGACATATTCAAGTTTAAACGCTTTGAAATATTAGATGGTCGTGGTATAATTTATAAAGCAGAAAGAAAATAACGCTGAAAAAGAAAAGGAACAAGATTATGATTTTAAGTGTAAGTAGGCGGACAGATATCCCAGCACTGTATAGTGAATGGTTTTTCGAGCGGCTTAGGGCAGGGTATTTTTTAGTGCCTAGTCCTTTTATTTTAAACAAGAAAATCGCAAGGGTAAATGTTTCACCAGTTAGAATTGAGCGCAACTTGTTAGGAGCGATTGACACCAATGCTAAGGGCGAGCAAGCAATTAGCGACAACATAGATGGGATTATGTTTTGGTCTAAAAATCCTGAGCCTATGATTAAGCGGCTTAGCGAATTGGAGAGTTTAGGTTACAGCAAGTATTGTTTTCTTTTTACGCTCAATCCGTACGGCGCGGAGATTGAGCAAAATGTGCCGCCTCTAAAAGAGCGAATTGATACTTTTAAGGAATTATCAAGTGCCGTAGGGGCAGATAGAGTTTTTTGGCGGTACGACCCTATTTTGCTCACAAGCGAATACGATGCAAGTTGGCACATGAATCAGTTCGAGATGCTAGCAACTCAACTTAACGGCTATACTAAAAATTGCAAATTTAGTTTTATTTTAGGCAAGCACCCAAAACTGCTTGCGCCTACATGTAGCCAGAAAATGCAATTAGCAAAAGCTTTTGCAGATATATCTAAAGCAAATGGCATACTGCTTGAGACTTGTGCGGTGGAAGAGGAGTTTTCAGACTTAGGCATATCGCAAAGCAAGTGCATAGACCCAGAGTTTTGGGAAGAGTATCTAAACGCAAAACGCAAGTCTAACAAACTTGATGGGCAAAGAAAAAACTGCTTGTGTATGCCAAGCGTGGATATAGGCATATACAATACTTGCAAGTTAGGTTGCATATATTGTTACGCTAATGGCTTTTACGCAAACAGAGGCAAGCCAACCTGCCAAACAAAAACCCCACGAGGCGCCCAACTAGAGAATATTTACGAGCGCAAAATTGAACGGTCGTTTAATTATAGTTAAAAGAAAAAAAGAGGTTAGCAGAATTCCAAAAATTCACGCTAGCCTCTTTTTTTGATGGGTTTTTCCAACATAACAAATAGTAAAAAAATGGGTTAAAATAATTTCTATAAAATACAATTGACTTTTTTATTTTGATTTGGTAAACTATAAATATGGAAAATAGCGTAATTGAATATAAATTAAAAGTAACTGAAGATATAGAAAAAACCATCGTTGCATTTTTGAACACGACAGGTGGCAAACTACTTATTGGCGTTGATAAAAATGGAGAAGTAGTAGGTCTTGAGAATGCAGACAAAGACAGTCTAGCCATTGCAGATAAAATAAGGCAAAATATAATACCTAGTGCAATCGGCTTATTTGATATAAATATTGAAGAGATGTCAAATAAGCACTATATTGTTGTTAGGGTTGCGGGAGGCATGGAAAAACCATACTATATAAAAAAATATGGGATGTCGCCAAAGGGTTGTTTTGTGCGAATAGGTTCGCAAAGCGTGCCTATGGAGCAATCTGCAATAGATAGTCTTTACGCTAAGCGTGCTAAGAACACCTTGAAAAATATAGTAGCACCTAGACAAAACCTAACTTTTTCTATGCTTAAAATATTTTACAAAGAAAAAGGCATAGATGTAGAGGGCGAACATTTTCTTACAAACTTAGATTTAATTACTCAAGACGGCAAATATAATTATGTTGCTTACTTAATGGCAGATAGCAATTCAAGTTCATTCAAAGTAGTTAGATATGAAGGCTTAGATAAAGTGAAAATCTTAAGTAAAAAAGATTATGGAAACACTAGCATTCTAGTTGCCACAAAAAACATTTTAGAAAATCTAAATATTTTGAATACTACCACAGTTGAAATCACATATCCTAAGCGCATAGAAACAAGTTTGGTAGACCCTGTTGCTCTTCGAGAGGCTGCGCTAAATGCACTTATTCATCACGACTACAGCAAAGGCACAGAGCCAGTTTTTGAGTTTTACGATGATAGGGTTGCTATAACATCTTATGGGGGATTACCTATAGGGCTTACGCAAGAGGAGTTTTTTGCTGGGCGTTCATTGCCTAGAAACAGAGAACTTATGCGAATTTTCAAAGATATGGAGTATGCAGAAAGTTTAGGTAGCGGAATGAACAGGATAATGAGCATTTACGGCAAAGACAGTTTTGATATCTCAGAAAACTTTTTAAGTGCGGTATTTAAGTACGATGATAAAGTCCTTTCTCGTTTGAAAGAAAAAGCAAAAGATAAAGCCATAGAGGCAAAATCCGAGATAAACAAACTGCAAAGTGATATATTGCAACTCATAAAAACAAACAATAATCTTTCTGCTAAGCAAATAGCAGAGACTATAGGGAATGCAACTGAAAGGACAATACAAAGAAATCTAGACACATTGAAAGAAATAGGCTATATAGAACGTGTTGGCTCTAGAAAAACTGGTTCTTGGAAAATTGTTAGGCAATAAATGTCGTAATAAATGTCGTAATAAATGTCGTAATAAATGTCGTAGTAAGTATCGTAAAAATGGAACAAGACAATTAAAAAATAGCAATAGAATATTCAAACAATTAAAGGCACTTGAACAAATCAAAATTGAAATGTCTCAAGTGCCCTTATTAATTGCGAACAACTAAAGCAATTAGGCATAACTTAGATAAACTTAAGCGAGAAGGGTTATTAATCAGGCACGGCGGTTGCTAGGGGCGGACATTGGGAAGTGGTAGAAAAGTAAATGCTAATTACATTATTTGGAATAAACATACACCGCTTGCTTTAAACCAAAGTCTTATGAGTGCTATTTGGTTTTGTTTGTTTCCCCATCGCCTTACCCTTTAAAAAGCACGCCAACAAAAAATTGTCAAGGGCGGTTTACTAAACCGTGCATTTACCCTTGACAATTTTTTGTTGTGTGTGCTACTATACAAAAAGGCGGTGGGGAAACAAACAAAACGAAAGCGCAAGCCCACCCTACACGCCACCACCCAAAAAATGTTTCCCTTAAGCCTGAAAAAGAAAAATAAACAGGATTTTGCGTGAAAAAAAATCTGCTTTCAAAATAAGACTTTTTCCGCTAAATATGATATAATAAAAGTAAGCCGTACATATACAAGGTGTTTTAGACTGTAGGGGAAGGCACTTTTGCTGTTGATGGCGGAAGAGAGATGAATAAAATGGAGATGTGTAAAAAGTGAGAAAAGAAGTTTTGAGTGGGGATGAACTAAAAATTGTTGAAGCTTTTAGCGAGATTTTCCCTAATGGAAGTTTTTTAGATAGTGCAGATATAGATAGGCTAAGAGAAAATCTAAAAGAGATTCTGTCCTACACAGTTTCCAGTGACTTTCTCAAGAGCTTATTATCCAAAGTTTGTTTCAAAATTTATGATAGGTATTTTAGTATATATTCAGCAGTAAGCGATGAATTCTATCAAGTAATTGAAAGCATATTGGAGGAGCATTTTCAAAATGGATATAGCAGAATATACATATGCCAACTATTTAATAAAATAAGAAACGAATCCGACTTATCAGAAGGCGTAAACCCAAACTTAAATGCAAACGCTTTTGGTGAAGTAATTGAGTTTTTGTCAGATGGTAAATATATAATGAATGGCAAGAGTGGTTTCTTAAGGCAATCTCGAAGCACGGAAAGCATCTTAGGAGTAGATGATGAAATTATAAATGCTGTTTTAGAGTTGCTTAAAGAGGGACAGTGGTTGACAGTAGAAGAAATACATAGTAAACTGTATTTTTATCCACCTGCAAGAATAAATGAAATTTTTGATAAGTCTGCTAAGGTTAGAGCAAAGTCAAAAGAGTGGCAAGAGATAATAGAAAAAACCAACTCAATTAGACCTGAATACATTCATGTTGAAACGGTTTATCTTACAGAAAGTGATAAGACAAAAACTAGCAACACAATAGATGCGATGAGAGGATGCGATTTTTTCAAGGAAGAAAAAGATGAGTTGCTAGCAGTAGCAGGAAAGCTTTTAGAAAAGGCAAAAGAAGCAATAAGCAGTCAAGACGCTATCAAGGCAGATAAAGCATCAAACACGGCATCTACGATTATTGACTTAGCACAAACACTTATGCCAAAAGATGAAATATTGGCGAGCGAGTTGCTTGCTAGACTAATGCAGAGCGAGCCACAAGTTGTGAAAGGTATAATAGATGACTTTGGAGTAGAGGGTGTTGAAAAAGCACTTGCTTACAATTTTGATAGAGTATTACTAAATACTAACTCGCAGAAAGCGAGCACTTACAAGTCCAGAAAAAGCAAGGCTAGTAAAGAAGGCTGGGCTTCCAACTTTGTGAAATGGCTACAGAGTGTTGAAGGCAAATCCGAGAATACGGTAAACTCATATGCTAGTGCCGTGCTTAAAGTATTAAAAAACGAAAGCCTGACCTATGAAGGGCTTGATGAGCGTTTGCTTGCGCGGATTATTGCTGATTACGACAGAGGCGGAGTAAACCAACATATAGGCGATGAAGGCAACAGAACAGTAATTAATGGCTTAAAAGCCTTGCAAAGGTTTAGAGCTAGCATATAAGTTTTATTATAAAGTGGAATAAAACTATAAGATGTGGCATTATATGTGCTAAAAACATACACAAGGAGTTACATAAATGTACTCATACGAATGGGATAAAGAAACAGGTGGGTTTGTTTTAAATACCAAACCGCAAGGCTTCTCTAAAGAGCCACGACCCGTGTGGTATCATGAATTAGACCTATTAGGCTTTGACAAATATTGGGTGTATCCAAAATGCAAAGAGACACCCATTATGTGGGCGGAGGCAACAAGCTACATATATAGAGGCAGAAAAATTGCTAAGATATCTGGCGGAAGCACTTACACAGCACCGAAGTTGGAGATAATAGAGCACTACCCAGAAGGCAAAAAAAGCGATGCCGAGTTTAAAGGTACAAAAGAAGATGCTTTTAAGTTTGATGTTAACGAAACAAACTCGCTTCAGTTAATAGATATTGAGCGATTTGTAGGAAAAAACGCAAACTTAATGGATGCTTTAGCCAACAAAACAATAAAAGACCTTTACAATACTTACAAAAAGTTTCAACCGCAAATTGATGTATTTCAAGTGGCTTTCTCGGGCGGTAAAGATAGCATTGTGCTTTTAGATTTGGTTAAAAGAGCAATACCCGAAAAAGACTTTATTGTTGTGTTCGCCGATACGCAAATGGAATTTCCCGATACATACGACCTAGTTGACAAAGTGGAGGCACAACTAAAAACAGAAGGGATAACCTTTTTAAGAGCAAAAAGCCATTTAGATATAATGTATACTTGGCAAGAGTTTGGACCACCGTCAAGCACTTTGAGGTGGTGTTGCACAGTGCATAAAACTGCACCACAATTGGCAAGAATAAGAGAGCACGAAGGAAAAAGCGATTTAATAAAGATGTCATTCATTGGCGTTAGGGCTGATGAAAGCTTAGCAAGAAGCGAGTATGACGCATTAGCGGAAGGCAGAAAAATCAGAAAACAATTTGCATATAGACCAATTTTAGAGTGGAGTAGTGCGGAGGTTTGGATGTATAAGATTAAAAGAAACCTAGAAATCAATGAGGCTTATAAGAAGGGAAGCAGTCGTGCTGGGTGTATAGTATGCCCGATGTCAAAAGGACACAGCGAGTTTATTAGAAAAGCACTTTATCCTAATCAAAGTCAATCATTCTACGAGTCAATTTACAACTCATACGGGATAACAAAGGACAGTGAGCAAGAACGATATGCGGAAAAAGGTATATGGAGATACCGTGCAAGCGGAAAATCTCTTGCTAACTGCCATAGTCTTTTTTCAAACAGCACAGGCGAGGCGCAAATAGTTTTACACCTAGGAGTACCTAAGGTCAGTTGGAAGGAGTGGATGAAAACTTTGGGTGGTTTAACACAGATAAGCGAGCACACCTTTGAATTAAAAATAGAAGGAAAAAAAATTGATTTTAAGGTGAAAGAAAAGCAAGACGGACTAGAGATTATTTATAGCTCGAAAATAGCAAAAGAAGCATCAAGCATAAATAAGTTGTTCAAACAAGTGTTTATCAAATCAACGCACTGTATAATGTGTAAAGCTTGCGAAGCAAACTGCCCTACAGGGAATATAGATTCTACTGGCGGAAATTTAAAGATAGAGGGATGCACACAGTGTTTAATGTGCCACACAGTTGCTGATGGGTGTTTAGTTTATCAGTCTAGGAAAGTTCCAAAAGGAGATGGAAGAATGTCTAAAAGTATAAGTGCTTATTCAACGCACGCGCCAAAAAAAGATTGGGTATTTGATTTTTTAAGATTACAAGAAAAATATTTCCAACAAGCAGGACTCTCTTCGAGAAAGCAAGATGAGTTTAAGAAGTTTTTAAGGCACGCAGGCTTATTGGAAAAAGACAGCATTAGTGGTTTTTCACAATCGCTTTCAATGGCTAATGGAGAGTCTACTGTCTTAGGTTTGATATTATCCAATCTTGCTTATAGTACCCAAATAGGCTGGTGGATTAAGAATGTAAGAGGGTTTAATAGCAGAGATGATTTAAGAGGTTTGTTATTAGGCTTTGACCAAACTGAGGGAAGTATAAAAAATGCGTTGCAAGAGTTCCCGTTGCTGTTAGATATCTTCGAACCTGTTGGCTTAGGACGTGTAGAGCGTAAAGTAAGCAAAAGCGGTAAAGAGGGGCAAGTAGAAGGTTTTACTAGACTTAGCTGGGAAAATCCTGAGCCTGCTGTGATATTGTATTCGCTCTACAAAATGGCAGAGAAAAACGGTGGACTGTATGAGTATAGACTAGAAAGGTTAATGGACTTTGATATAGATGGTGAGGGTATTTCGCCCGCGCAAATTTTTGGTTTAAGTGCAGAAGCGCTCTCGCAGGTACTAGTAGAGATAAGTGTAAGGTATCCAGAGTTTGCCGAGTATAGCCAAACGCACGGACTTAAAATACTAAAGCTAAAAAAAGAAAAGACAAGTAAAGAAATTTTGGAGTTGCTTTGATTTGAAACAAGGCACAAAAAGTATTGTACATAAGGAAACACATTATGTCAAATTATAAAGAGTATTTTAATATCGAAGACAAGCAAGCTGTTATGGACAAGGCTCAGTTTGAGAAAAATCCACAACTCGTGACAAACTTTTACCCTCATAAAGATTTTGTGAAATTGCTTGAAGATACACAAAAGGTTTTGTCTAGACAAGAAAAGAAGTCGATATGGATAGAGGGTGTTTATGGCACGGGGAAAACTCACGCTGTGTTGACGCTTCAAAACTTGCTTGATTGCAATGAGGCTGAGCTAGTTAGCTATTTTGATAGCTTTCAGCAAAATTTGAGTAAAGAGCTAAAAGACAAATATGTTAGACTAAAACAAACTATCAAAATTTTGACTGCTTTTAAGTCGGGTGATAGCGGGCTACACACTCAGGACGATTTGATTCCAGCTTTACAGATGACAATATCCAAGAGGCTTAAGGAAAAGGGGCTGATAGAAGCGGAAGGTGCACTAAAAGAAGCGGGGGTAAGATGGTTAAAAGATGCAACAAACGCTAAAATATTTCAAACACTTATAGATGAAGATGTTGATAAAACCTTTACTAATCCAAATACAGTAGAAGGCATTTTGAAAGTGCTTGAAAGCGAAGATGAAGATGCTATTTTAGGTATGGTGCAAAAGTGTTCCATATTAGCAAAAAACAGAAATATTGATTTGTTTACTCCAAACTTAGAAGAATTTAAGGCGTGGGTAAATAAAGTTATTGAGGTTAACAAATTAACCGCACTTGTCTTTTTTTGGGATGAACTAACTAAGTTTTTTGAAAACTCAACAAGCTTAGTTGTTTTTCAAGAAATTGCACAAATGTCTATGTTAGACTCTCCTTTCATTTTAATACCTGTCACGCACAGTATTGACGAGAAAGTTCTAGGTGATTCTAAAAGTGCAGAAAGTAAGAAAATAAGAGATAGATTTATTGTTAGAAGCTTAGCACTCTCAAGCAATATAGCTATTGAGCTTATGGCTAATGCTTTACGGAAAAACGAAGCAAGAAAGTCAGAGTGGGAAGGGGTTGAAAACACGCTTAATGATAGGGTTGACAAGGTAAGAAAGATTGTGGCTAACTCAATCAAAGCAAAAGAAGAACATATTAGAGGCGTGTTGCCTATTCATCCATACTCAACATTAGTGTTAAAGCATTTAGCAAAAGAGGTAGCCTCAAATCAAAGAAGCATATTTACTTTTATAGCAGACAACGAAGATAAGAGAAGTTTCAAGTATTTTCTAGCAAACAACAAGCCACACATGCTGCTAACAGTACCTCATCTATGGCATTTCTTTTATGAGGGAGTTTCTTTAAACAACACAACAACTAGAAGCGTAATGCAAGCATTTAACAATGCTAAAATATCAAAACTAAACGATAAAGAGCAAATGGTTTTGAAAGCGATTTTGCTTTTAATTGCCACAAGTAAAAGCTTAATGGATAGCGATGAGTTGCTTTTGCCAACAGAAGACAACTTGCGACTTGTTTTTGAAGGTTGTGAAGTTATAACAGTAAACAACGCAGTAAATATAGCCAATAGCTTGTTGAAAGACAACTACATTTTAACTAAAACACAAAGCGGAAAAACAAAATACGATGTATCTTCAGACCATATAGATACAAGCAGACTAAAAGAAGAAAAAGAAAAAATTTCTTTATCAACTAAAGAGCTAGCAGAAGATGCGGAGCTAGGAAATATTCTTGCTTACAAAAAGCCTTTAGAGTTGAGGTTTGACACTAAGATGTCAAGCGTTAATGATTTTTCTAGAGAAGTTGGTGCGTTGAACAACTCTAGCCCAGCAAGCAATAAAATTTATGTTAGGTTTTGTATTGCTTCTAGCCAAATCGAAGCAAATAAAGTAAGAGAAAAAATAGCAGAAGCTAGCAAAAATATAAAAGGCAGTAACCTTGACTTTGTCTTGGTTGACGCATCTCGAGCATTTTTAAGCGACCAAGATAGAGAAGAATATAAAACATATAAAGCACGAGAAAATATACTTCGAGATAGTAATAGGGCGGATAGTCAAAACTACGCAAGGCAAGCGAATCAGGTATTGAACAGGTGGAAAGATAGTTTTAAAAAAGAAAAGTTCGTTTTGCATATTTTAAGTGAAGGTAGACAAATCGAAGCAACAGGTTTGGCAGAAGTTTTAGAACAACTTTACAAACTTAATGCAAGACTTTATCCGTATGCGCCAGAAAACATCGGAAGTTTTGTTGATACGCTATTTCCAATTAACAACAGGAGGCAGGCGGCAGATTTAGGTATTTTGGAGGACAGAGCAAAGCCAACAGGAGCGTTTTCGGGCGGCAAAACACAAATTGCATCAACCTTAGATGGTGCTTGGATGGTGTCTGATTATTGGGTATATAGACCCGAACTACCTATTTCAAAAATCAAAAAGGAAGTTGACCTGTTTATTGAAAATTCGCAGTCTAACACAAGGGAAGTGTCTTTGAATGCATTAATGGAGCATCTTTCGCAAAAACCTTATGGCTTTTTAGGGCATTCAATTTCGGCTTTCTTTTTAGGGTTTTTGCTAAAAGAATATGCAAGAGAGGAAGGTTATACATACAGGTTTGGCGATGTAGATGAACCGTTAACTGAGAGCAACTTACAAACTGCTATTGTGACAGCAATAGAAAACATAAGCCAAGCAGAATTAAAAAAGAAGCCCATTTACATAGGCAAGCAAAGCGAGCAAGCAAATGCATTTGCAGAAAAATCTCAAATAATTTTTAACCTAAGAGATTTAAGTTTGTCTGTTGCAAAAGTTAGAGAAAATCTAAGGCAAAAAATGCAAGACTTTGTGTTTCCGCTATGGGCATTAAAAGAGTCGGGCAGCTTTCCGAAACAAGTAGAAAACATTCTAGACATGTATATAGGAATTTTAAACACTCGTAATTTTGAAAGTGGCACAGACACAGAGTATAATATAGCAAGCAAAATAGGGCAAAAATTTATTTCACAACCAAGTATTGTTGGCGACTTGAAAAATTTGATTGAGCAAGAAAACTTCAACAACGGTATGCGAGCTGTTGTGATGAGCTACAAAGAAGGTGAGTTAAGCAAACTTGCAACAAGCTTAGGTTACAATTATCTAGAACTTCTTATGCAGAGTTTTAAGCAAGATGCAGGGAGCTGGGCGTGGGACAAAGAGACAGGTCTTAGCCAAGTAAAAAGCTTGATAGAGTGGTTAGAGTTAGTTCAAGTTTCTAAGGTAGTGGGTGTTCAAGTATCAAAGACTGAAGGCTCTGCCAAAAATGCACTAGTAGATAGTTGGAGAATTGAACTGGAGGCATTTAAAGTGCCTAGTGAAATATTAAAAGATTTTGAGGTTGACACAGTACTTCTAGATAGCTTGAAGGAAATGTATGTTCAACGAACGATACACCATTCAAGTAAATTTTTAGAATTACTAAAGGCTCACAAGGATAAGCTAAAAGACTTGCTAGCACACAAAGCAAGTTATTTCAACAAGTTTTTGACTGCACAATTCACACGAATATCTGCACAAGAGCAAAATGCAATTTACGACAAAGCGCACCAAGGACAATTTGCAAAGGACAAGGACAGCTATATGGCTCATATTTCGCAAATTGTGACGGAACACGCACAAGATTCAGGCAGGGAAAAGCTGCGAGCTATATGGTTTGACAAAACAGGAAGTAATACCCCAAGAGAGTGGTCAAGCAAAAGCCAAACGCCAGCGTTGATATTTTGTGGTGTAGAAGAGATAAGCAAGGCGAAGAGGTCTTTCGGTATAATCAATGGAAATTTAATCCAACCATCAGGCAAAGATATTGAAGAAGGATTACAATTTTTGAGTTCTCTAGACTGGTTGTGCAAACTTAGCGACAAGAGTTTTGTCGATAGTAAGTTTGGAGAGGTAATCATTGGCAGGTATATAGGCTTGGTAGGTGTTAACGAGGCTAGAAAATATCTTTCAGATAAACTAATAGAGCACCCATATGACTGGTTTGATAGTAAACAAGTTCAAGACAAAGTGCGTGAAATTGCAGAAGTGAACTATAAAAAAGATGGTATCAGTAGAGCAATAGAAGCAGTTGACCGAATTGGCGACCCACAAAAGCTAAGAGACTATATTAAACGACTAATTAAAGATAGCTTAGATGTTGGCATTCAGATTATGAAAGAAGAGTAACCTAACAACCGCTGGCATAAGTTGTTATACCTTAAAGCAAGAGAAAAATATGGTAAGTAAAAGTTATAAAAGCCTAGAGCAAGCAACAAAGATTATAAGTGGAGCTTCAAACAAAACTCCATTTATAGTCAATGTAAACAGCAGCGAGCAGTACAAGGAAGTGTACTCAAAGTTTAAACACCTTGAGACTATTAGGCTTTCTTCTTATATAGTTGCCGACAACCCGCACCCTTGTTTGCAAAACTTGAATAGTGCAGTTAGTAATAGTGCAAAGCCTGCTCTAGTATTGGGGTTTACACAATACCTTGCGTTTATTGGAAAAGAAAAGCCAATAGAAGACTTTTTGATAAAAACGATAAATGAAACCAACAAGATTATAATACTTACTTTTAATCTAGAAAACTTGCTTGTGAAGTTAGCAAAAGACCCACGCATCGAAAAGAACATCTTATTTATAGAAAGTAGTCGGGCAGTAGAGCATCCTAAGATAACAATTTCACAAGGTGCAAAAGACTCACTAAGAATTTTTTTTGAAACCTTAGAAACTGAGGGTTTGCATATTGGGCGAGTGAATGATGTAGACGTGAAATCTTTCAAAGACGGCATATGGTCTGTACGGGCAGAATCAAATTATGATATACTTATTAATTCAGGCATATTTGCGGGAGTTTCTGTTGAAGAAGAGTTTGGAACTAATGAGCAGTGGGAGTTTTTAAACGGGCTACTGAGTAATAAGCATGGCACAAGCACTCTACAAAGTGCTTATCTTTCACTTTTTGTCAAACAGACTATAGAGAGCATACTTAAAAATTACGATAAACTTGATAGTGACCAAAAGTGGTTTCTGTGGCTGTGTAGTAGGCACGCTACTGAAAACAAATACTTGTCTTTTGCTTTAGAAAAAACAAAATGTAGCACTGACTTTTTACCTAGTATATATGAAGCAATCTTAGATGTGAACTTCAAGGACAAACGGTTCGCGGGCTTCTACAAGGAAAGAAAAGAGTTGCTTTGCGCTCTTATTAAGAGTAAAGACCACATAAAGCTTTTGAAGAGTTACATAGAGCAAGTAGTCGCAATGAGTTCGGCAGATAAGGCATACTACTTAACAGACTTAACGCCAACAGAGAGGGAAACGCTTATAAGAACAATAGTGGAAAACAGATATAGCCCTACAGACTTGCGTAAAATTTTGTCTCATGCTGATAGCAAGCTTTCTGCATATATGAGTTCGTGGACAAGCGATAATGAGCAAATCGATAATTATGTAAGCGCTTACTTTGACGAGGGCGGATACAAGTACCACAAACTGACGAACCAAGTAACAAACAACTTCTTACAGACTGTAGACTCGAACGCAAGAGAAAGGCAGTATAATAAATTGCTTGACACTACAGCACAGGTTTTTTCATCAATAAACAAAGACAAGTCTAAGGTTTATTTTATAGACTCACTAGGATTTGAGTTTGTTGGATATATTGTAAACAGAACTAGCGAGTTGGGGATAGATTCAAAAGTTACACCAGCAAGGTGCAACTTGCCATCCAGTACAGAGTTCAACAAGCAGTTTTTGAGTGATTACAAAGTGGGTGAAAAGAATTATGTAGAGAAGGAATACTTAGACAAACTTAAGCACGGCAAAAACAAGGATGCAACTTTTAGTAAAACAGACTTGCCGATACACTTACTGTCCGAACTAGATATAATTGACAAAATAATTGAAAATATAGCAAGAGATTTAGCTAGTTCGAGTTTTGATAAAGTCTTAATTGTTACAGACCACGGTTCATCAAGATTGTTTGTGCTTGCTAGAAATAGTGGTGTTTCAAGTCTGGTTGTACAAGCTTCTGGTGGAAGCGGTAGATTTTTGACGCATGATACATATAAAATTTTAAACATAAATGAGTCTCATAAGGCAAGTATAACAATCGAAGACGAGCATGCGATAATAGCGAGCTATAACTATTTTAACAAGCAGTCCCTAGGAGTTGAAGCCCACGGTGGGGCTACGGTTGAAGAGGTTGTTGTTCCTGTGATTGAGTTTACACTACAAAAAGCAGTCTCATTGCATACACAAATAAAGAAAGAAGACAAGCAGCCAAAAGGAGAGAAGTCGGCTGCTAAGATAGTGGATCTAGGTATTTAAAAGTATTATAATAGGAGTTAGAGCGACATGGGCGAAGCAATAATTACACTTGAAAAAAAACTGAAGGATAGTTTTCCAGAAATGGTAGTTTATAAAGACCTTAAAAAGTCAAACTTTTTTAATTCTTTAACACTACCTAGCTTTATGCGAGACTGGCTAATAAAACGTTTTCAAGCGGAAGACGGGTTTTTGGGTGAAGAGCAAATTGAAAATATACGCAACTTTATTGATACATATATTCCTAGAACAAAACAAGACTGGAATAAAATCAAGAGCAGAATAATTAACGAATCAGAGAGGGTTAAGATTTTAGCCAAGATAAGTGTAGATATAGATATAAAAACAGGGTGGCGTTTTTTTACCCTTTCTGACTTCGGGCTAGGTAAGGCAGACACTGGTATCCCAAATAATGTATGGTATGATTTTTCCGATGACTTTTTAGCGGCAAACGAGATTTGGGGTATAGTTGAATTGGCGTATTTGCCAAAAGACTATTCGGAAGATAAAAAAGGCAAGATAATAATTACAGACTTTAAAAAGTTTTGTCCATATCAAATAGACCTCAACTTTTACAAAGAGGCACGGAAAAACTTCACGATAGATGAGTGGTTTGATGTTTTGTTGGGTGCAATAGATTACAACCCAAGCGGGTATAAGGAAAGAGTTCATAAGCGCACAATGCTTTCTCGATTACTGCCATTTGTTGAAAAGCGATTAAACTTAGTTGAGTTAGCCCCGAAAGGAACAGGAAAATCGTATGTGTTTGAAAGACTATCAAGGTTTGGCTATTTGGTAGGTGGGGGTAAACTCTCACGAGCTAAGTTGTTTTATGATAGGTCAAAAAAATCAAGGGGATTAATATTTTCTAATGACTTTGTAGCGTTAGATGAAATTCAAACCATATCAGCAAGTGATCCAAATGATATTAGAAGTGCGTTAAAAACATATATGGAAAGTGGGCAGTACAGCGGCGATGACTTTAGAGGTGTCGCAGATGCAGGAATTATACTATTAGGAAATATTGAATCAAGAAATATGGACGAGTACACGGATTTATTTTTTGAACTACCAAACCTATTTAAAGAAAGCGCGCTGATTGACCGCTTCCACGGATTTATAATGGGGTGGAATATTCCTAGAATGAACGATGATTTAAAGATGAATGGATTTGCCCTTAACTCAGAATACTTTACTTCAATAATGAATTTACTCAGAGATGATATAACTTATAGGCAAATTGTGGATGAAATAATCGAAGTGCCTAAGCACGCAGACACAAGGGATACAGAGGCGATTAAAAGAACAGCAACAGCATTTTTGAAGTTATTTTTCCCAAATGTTCAGTCTCCTAGCGGTATAGTTGCACACGAATTTGAAGAATATTGTTTGCGCCCCGCGTCAAAAATGCGTGAGATTATCAAATACCAAATGGGGAAGTTAGATGATGAATTTAAAGGGAAAGATATTCCCAACTTGTTATTAAAGGAAAAATTTAGATAGAGAGGAGAAAATGTCTAAGCCGATTGTTAAATGTTTTTCGTGCAGGATGCACCCAATTTCTAAAGATGAGTTGTCAATATGTAAAAAAATGTTAGGCAGAAAAACAGAGAATTATTTTTGCTTAACTTGCTTGGCAGATTTTTTACACGTTGCAGAAGAAGACATTTTAGATAAGATTGAGCAGTTTAAAGGAGAAGGGTGTGTTTTGTTCAAGTAATTTTTATGGTTATGAATTAGGTCATAAAAAAGTAGATGGCGAAGGTTAGCAGCAAAACACAAAAAATACAAACAACAAAAAAAGAAAGGTTTAAATAAATGACCTTTCTTTTTTGTTTTATCATTTGTATGACATAGCAGTTAGCCAGTAGAATATAGTAGGGGGCTATTTTTTCTATTAAAAAGTTTGTTGAAATGGCACTTATGTTGTCAAAAATTCCGTAAGTTTTTATGTTGCTGGACTATTAGAAAGGGGGGAGTTTTTTTATTAAGCAAAAGTTATTTGAAAAACTTTTCAAAAAGGGGGTTGACTTTTGGCGTTTTCGTGGCTTTATTATAGAGGGGTATTTTTTTCGCAGGGGATAAGCGACAAAAATTATTAAAAAAGTTTTGAAAAAAACCTAACCAAACAGCGTTTTTCGTGGCTATATATAGAGGGGTTTTTAAAAAATAGTTGTTGGTGCTTACTTATATTAGGCTTTATTGCGGTAGTAGAATATAGTAGGGGGATAAAAAAAGATTAGCGAATTGTTAGAAATTTTGTAAGGTTGGTTGTGTGAGAGGGCAGTTTCAAGGTAAGCAGTAGTAAGGGGATTTTGTCATATTAGCAGTATGCAAATAAAAACTTTTTGTAAAAGTGGTTGCCAAAGTGCCATTCTCGTGGCTTTTATATAGAGGGGTTTTTCTAACCACTTTTAAAATCTAGGTTAGCAGGAGGGAGAAATGAAAACAAAAGGTTTACATAGTGCAAACAATAATAGCGCATTTAAAGCGGAAACAAGCGACTATACAAACGAAAAAACCTGCTAGGCGGATAAAGCGGAAGCCACGCATATAGCGGTTTAGCGGTGCGTGGCTTCCGCCGCCGTAGGCGGCGGAATTGGCTAATGTTTTTATTATTACCATTAGCCAACATAGTAACAACGAAACGAAACCGAGCGTTTCACGGAGTGTTTTACCATTACATTTTAAAGTTATTATGGCTACATTAATCAGACTTTAATGGTTTGATAATTAACACATAATCAGAATTACTTTTTGCTAAATGCAGAAAAGTAAGTGATAACATGAAAAAAGAAAAGAGAAAGGAGGATTTGAAAATTTGGAAACAAATGAAACACGACAAGACTATGGTCTTGAAAACACACAAAGCAATGACTTAGAAAACGACTATGGCTTGAGTGCCTTAAAGGAAGAGGCAGAGCCAAAAGTGGACACAATGTATAGGAATTGGATGTTTACAATTAACAACCCAGAGCAAACGGAAGCGGAGATTTATACATACTTGTCTAACCTAGACCATGTGAAATACTTTATATTCGCAAAAGAAAAAGAGAGCACCGAACATTATCAAGGTTACATAGAATTTTCGCAACCTGTAAGATTTAGCCGAATGCAAAGAGATTTTTCTAAGCCTCACATTCTGCCAGGCGGACACCTTGAGAGGCGCAAGGGTAAACGCTCACAAGCAAGAGACTACATTCTCAAACTAGGCAAGTATGCCGACAAGGCTCACACAAGAATTGGCGAAATTCAAGAGTACGGCGAATACATAGAGGATGGTCAACGAACCGACCTTGAAGACTTGGTGCATATGGTTAAAGAAAACCTAAGTGATTACGAGATAGCAGAGCAAATGCCAAACGCCTTTGTTAGATATGGCAAGTTATTGATATGGTTCGCCGCGCTTACATTGAAGAAGAGTTTGGCAAAAAGCCACGCCTTGACTTACAAGTAACCTACATTTATGGCGGAACAGGCAAAGGCAAAACACGCTATGTTATGGACAAATATGGCTATCACAATGTGTTCAGAGTAATTGACTACGACAGAGGCACATTTGATGACTACAAAACCCACAAGGTCATTGTAATGGAAGAGTTTCGCTCATCCCTTAAAATCACCGACATGCTAAACTACCTAGACATTTACCCAACACCACTAAAGGCACGCTTTAAAAACAAAATTGCATGCTACAACAAAGTTTACATTCTATCCAACATACCGCTTGAGAGCCAGTACAAAAACATTCAAACAGAAGAGCCAGAAACTTGGAAAGCCTTCAAACGCAGAATACATAGAATTATAAACTGGGACAAGACACTTGCCGTGTCGGGCGGTGTCTTAACAGAGCAGTCTAAAATCACTCAAGCCACATTAATCAGCGGTAAGGAATGCCAAAGTATGAAACCAATAATAACCGCAAGCGGAAATATCCTTATCCCACTGTCCCCAACAGAAGAGGATGAACTGCCGTTTTAAACCGTGTGTTCCACGATTTGTCTAAGACTTGTGGAGGCTAATGGCATAACCGCAAGTGGACAAACAAGTTTTGTTTTGAGTTGACATAAAATGTGGAATGTTAGAAAATTTGTTGATTGGTTGTGCTGGGAGTAAAGAACTTGAAATAGGTGCTAAAGAATTTCAAGTGAAGGCTGAGGAATTTGAAATATGTGATAGGGCGTGTGGTGTTGAGAGTAAAGAAATTAAAGTAAGTAAACAGATTAAAGAGATAAGTGAGGATAGTGAAATGCAAGAAAAATTTAATAGACTGCTAAAAATAGGGGTGTATAAAGAGTTACATAAAAAAGGTTTGCTTAGTGACAGTCAATTGTCGGCGTTGGTTCATATGCAGAATAAACCTTTGAGAATATATTCGTAAAACTAAATAAACTACTCTTTTTTCGGTTTGGAATTGTGGTGATTTAGGCTTAAAAAGAGACTAAGAACACTTTACAATTCTTGCAAAATGTGGTATAATATATTATACACTAAAAGTATTTGCAAGGGTTGTTTAGGAGGTAAAATATGAAACACTAAGCAAAATAATAGTGCCTCACGTGCAAACAATATACGCACACAGAGGACTAAATGCACATCACCCAAGCAAAATTATAGTCTCACCTTATTGCCGTGTTTCTACTGACAAAAACGACCAAGCAAACTCTTATGCAAGTCAAATTAGTTATTTCTCTGAATATATAAATAGGCAAGAAAACTGGGAACTGGGTCAAGTCTACGCCGATGAAGGACTAAGTGGAACTAGTGTAAAAAAGCGCAAGCAGTTTAATAGAATGATAGAAGATGCCTTGAATGGCAAAATTAATCTTATTATAACTAAAGAGGTATCCCGCTTTGCAAGGAATACAGTTGACACACTAACTTATACACGAAAACTTAAAGAGCGCGGCGTTGGGGTATTTTTTGTAAGTGATAACATTAATACTATGGACGCCGATGGCGAATTGCGACTTACCATAATGGCAAGTTTGGCACAAGAGGAAAGCCGAAAGACAAGTGAAAGGGTAAAGTGGGGACAGCGGCGGCAAATGGAAAAAGGTGTTGTATTTGGCAGAGACTTACTAGGCTACACAGTTAAAGGTGGTAAACTCTTTGTAAATGAGCAAGAAGCACTTATAATACAGCAAATCTACAATAAGTATACCATAGAGGGCAAGGGAACTTGGGTCATAGCAAGAGAGTTATACGAGGCAGGGATTAAGTCAAAGCGTGTTAAAGAGTTTTCTAACACAATGATTTTGAAAGTGCTTAAAAATGAAAAGTATGTAGGCGACTTATTGCAAAAGAAAACTTTCACTCCAGATTATCTAACACAAAGTAAAAAGGTAAACAAAGGGCAGGAAGACAAAATTTACATAAGAGACAACCACGAACCTATAATTGAAAGGTGGCTTTGGGATAAGACACAACAAGAGTTAGAGAGGCGAAGCCCACCGCTTGAGCAAAAGCAAAGATACTCAAATAGATATTGGTGTAGCGGTAAGGTTAGATGCGAATGCGGACAACGATATGTTAGCAGAACAAAAGCACTACTAGGTGGAGTTATGCATAAAGCGTGGCGGTGCTTGTCGGCGGCTAATCACGGTACTGAAAAGTTGGGCGTGTTCGGCGAGCAGGTAGGTTGCAATAGCGCAAGTATAAATGACAAAAGCCTTTTAGCCTTGATGAGTGAGAGTATAAACTTTGTTCAGCAAAACAAGCAGTCTATAACAAAAGAGATTTTGCGTGAGATAGAAAGTGTGCAAGAGAATGCAAAACCAGTTGACACAACGCACCATAAGCAAAGGCTTGAAGAGTTGCAAAACAAAAAGACTAAAGCAATTGACTTAATGCTTGATGGCATAATCACTAAACAAGACTTAAAAATTCAAGCACAGGGGTACGACAAAGAGATAGCGCACATTGCCACGCAACTTGAAAAGGTAGAGGCTCAAAACAACAAGGCGCGCCAGCAAACACTTGATTTAAGCGCATATGAAAGCCAGATAGAAAATATAATGCAGTTTGGTCAAGAAAACGATTTGCTTTACAGAGAACTGCTAGACAAAATAGTTATACATAAAGATAAGTCTATAACTATCTACCTAAACAACTTAGCCAAAGGCATTAAAATTGAGTACATAACAACAGGCAAAAAAGACACTTTCAAAGTGGCTATCCAAAGTTTAGAAATGGTTTCTTAAAGCAAAAACAATAAAAAATCAACTAAAATTCTTAGCATATACCACTAATAAAAACAACTAAAAACCAAAATCAGCAACTTAAAATATGCTTGAAAACTTATCCAAAAACCCTAAATGCGCAATTTCGGCAACGATGTAGGGACGGAGGAGTTGGCGCACTTTGAGGTTGTGGGGACTATTGTTTATCAGTTGACTAGGGATATGCACGCAGATGAGATTAAGGCGGCGGGTTATGATGGCTGGTATGTAGAACACGGGCTGGGGGTTTATCCGCAGAGTGCGGGGGGCGATGCGTTTACGGCGGCGGCGCTTCAGTCTAAGGGCGACCCTATTGCCGATATGTACGAGAATTTGGCGGCAGAGCAAAAGGCTCGCGTTACATACGAATACTTGCTAGATATGATAGACGACGAAGATGTAGCAAAACCAATACGCTTTTTGCGCGAGAGAGAAATTGTTCACTTCCAGCGCTTTGGCGAGGCACTAAACTACGTAAAAGATTGGCAAGAAAAAAAGCACATCTTCTACGGCAACGAAAGACGCAGAACCTAAGAGGTTTTGAAAAACTAATGTGGGATTAGCACATAACAATACATAAAAATTAAAATAGGATAGCATTAATTTTTTGCTATCCTATTTTGGTTTTAGTGTATGAAGTTTATGGTTGGTACGCTAGTTAGTTTTTTCTAGCCGCAGCCGCCGCAAGAGCCTGAGCATTTTGCGCCGCAGGTTTGTGGCTCTATTAGGTTTTTGTTGTTTTCTGAACTTTCTGCTAGTTTTTCTATGTTTTCTTCTATTTTGCTCTCATTGCCGTCTTTGTCTTTGCTGAACACGCCTTCTTTTGTGTAGACTTTGTCTTCGTAGTAGCCCCACGCGTGACATTGGTGAAGTACGCTTTCTGTTGGTGCTTCTGCAAAGTGGTTGTTAGCGAATAGTGGGCGCCCTATGCGACCTGCTAGATAGCCGGCTAGAAGTGCAGGACCTAAGTAAGCCCATAAGTCTCTTAGTGGGTAGAACCAGTGCGCGCCCGCGTAGTCTGTTCCCCTTGCGGTATGCTCTAAGCCAAAGAATGCGAATTGTATAGCGATACCAACGTTGATTATAGGGTTTACGCTTGCGCCCCTAATTAGTACTGCAACTGCGTGTTCTAGCACAAGGGACAGACCAATTGTTACGCCGATTATTCTGTTTTTGCCGTATCTGCCAACCGCGCCAGCAACTAAGAATACGAAAATAAATGTTAGCACAAATACAAGAAGCGGAATGTGAAGCATAGCCCAGATGCCTTCGTTGTATTCAACAAGGCGCGGTGGGTATGGGATGTAGTAGTTGCCGTATGCAGCATAACTTTCTGCATAATAGAATGCGCTAGATGTTAAAAACCAAAGTATGAAGCCCGCCAAAAGCGCACCAACAATTTGGAAAAGCATATACTTAAAGCTACACCTAACGTAGATTTCGCCGTCGTACGCTTCCCCTAAAGATACTGCGGGGTTTAGGTGACACCCGCTTATAGGCTGTATAACAATGCCAAGACCAATAACAATTAAAGAGTACATTAAAAATGATACCCCCAAAGGTTGCATCCAAGTTTTAGTTAATACAGCAGCCAAAATTAGAATTATAACACCCATAGTCTCAGCCAAAAACTTACGCATACAGCGCCTTTTGATAAAGCCTAAAAACATAGGTTCTTTCTTTTTTACTGGCATAAATATTTCTCCTTTATTTTTCATTATATGAAATGCGTTCTAAAATTATTTTCTGTAATACATTGAACCCGCTTGTAAAACTTAACTGTTTAGGTTTTGCAAAAGGTTCATCGTAGATATATTTTACTACATTTAAAAAAAAATGTCAACGAACTTAAAATGCTTTATCAATTTTTTTTTGCACCCTAACAAAAAATCGCCCATAAATTTTATTGCATAATTTGTATAAAAATGATATAATATTTTTAAAGGTCTAGAGTGTTTTTAGAAACTAAACAAAAGTCTGCATTAAAAGGAAAAGTAAAACTTGAAAAGGAAACGAGAATATAATCTTTTCGGGGAGTTTTGTGGCGCGGGATTTGTCAAAAGCCGGTCACGTGAAAAATTATGGAAAACAACAAAACAGATTTAACGTTTGATTGCATAAGGCAATTAGATGTACAAGGTAATGAATTTTGGTATGCAAGAGAATTGATGGGCATATTAAAATATGCCAAGTGGGAAAATTTTCACAAGGTTATCAAGCAAGCAATGATTAGTTGTAAGATTAGCCAGCAAGATGTTGGTTACAACTTTCCTGAGGTCAGGAAAGTTGCAGTAAGTGAAAATGGTAAAAGGCATTCAATCAAAGACTATCGCCTTACGCGCTATGCTTGCTATTTGATTGTAATGAATGCAGACCCTAGAAAAGAGGTTATCGCATTAGGTCAAACATATTTTGCAGTTAAAACAAGGCAACAAGAATTGCAAGAGTTATATAATAGGTTAAGCGAAGATGAAAAGAGACTATTTTTAAGAAGCGACATCAAGCAAAAGAATATGCTACTTGCAGAAGTTGCGCACAAGGCGGGTATAAACACAAGCCTAGAATATGCAGAGTTTACGAACAAAGGTTACGAAGGGCTTTATGGTGGGCTTACTGCAAAAGATATTGCTTTTAAAAAAGGCTTAGACGAAAACCAAGAAATTTTAGATTATATGGGTAGCGAAGAGTTGGGTGCGAACTTATTCCGCATAACTCAAACTGAAGGTGTGCTTAAAAAAAGCAATGTTACAAATAAGATTTTAGCGGGTGATATCCATTACAACGTAGGCAAAACAGTTAGAAAAGCAATTGAAGAGATAGGTGGAACAATGCCGGAAGATTTACCAACGCCCAAAAAGTCTATACCGCAAATACAAAAAGAGCAAACAAAACAACTAAAAGATAAAAAGGGTAAAAAATAGGTTAGTGTCTAAGAAGTAAGCTGAGAAGGTTTTATATTGAGAACTTTTGCAGTAGTTGTGGCTTGAGAAAAAATAAAATTTAATAGAGAGAAAAATTATGAGAAAGTTAAAAGTATTGTTGTTGTTTATTTTTACTTTGTCTCTTTTTATTGCGCTGGTTGCGTGTGACGAATCTGATAATCAAGGTGATAGTTATATTGTAGACAAGGATGCGGTTTATAAAGCGTTTAGGGAAGCAGGCTGGGATATACGCGTTTGGCGATACGAGAATGTAGAAGACCATTATTTTTTAGATGAAATGGCTACAAATCTAGAACTTATAAACGGAATTGATAATTTAGAATTGCTTTGGGTAGTAGATGCAAATAACTTTAAGCAAATTGCGGATATTGGCATATTGCAACTTGCCACTATTTCACAAGCGATTGCATTGTATGAGGCTTTACGCGAGAGTGAACACGCAACAGCAGAAGGTGTTGTTATAAGCCGTTACGGAGCTTTTGTATATACTGGAGACCAAGCGGGGTATACTCTTTTTAAAGCGAGCAGATAAATTTAAAGTACTCGCCATAATTTTTTTAAATTTTTGTGTGTCAAATGGTTGCTTTATTATTGGTTATAGTGTATAATATAATTGTGAATAAAATATGAATATTGTGGAATTAAAAAGTTTTGCTTGCCGTAGATAAGCAAGTGGCAAGCAAAGGCAAAATTTCACAATGCAAGACAATTACTAAAGAGAGGGTTTTGTATATGCTTAAACTAGTTAAGCCAACGGAGATTTGGGAGGCTAAATTTAAAGATTACATAAGGGACTGGGTGGACAATGGCGAGACGCCGGTTCCTGCTATTACTAAGTACAAAAAGGTTAAGTACGAAAAGTGGCTTTGGGAAATTTTTAAACGAAGCGACCCTAAGTTATGCAAAAAAACGGTCATACCCGCGCACACATTTTTTTTGGTTAAAGAAACGTTTGATAATTGGACTGACAATACGGCTGTAGAAACTACGATTATTGGGCTTATAGAGGTGCGGCACAACTTATCTAAAAAAACGTACAGAACAAGCGGGCATATAGATTATGGGATAAGACCCTCAGAGCGCGGCAAGGGTTATGGCAAAACTATTATAAAGTTGGCTTTAGATTTGGCAAGAAAGTTGGGGATAAAGAAGGCTGTGCTTTGTGTAAAGTCAGATAATGTGCCGTCTAAAAAGATAATAGAAAGGGCGGGTGGAATTTATCAAGACTACATAATAGATAAAAAAGGCAAGATAGATAGATATTTTGTTATTTTGTGCGAAGAGTTGTTAGCAGCGGAAAGAGAGGCAGAGAACAAAGCGATAGAGCCAAATGTTGTAATAGAACTACAAGCGGCAGAGAAATTTTTAGTAGAACATATTGTGCAAAAAAACAAAGAGTTAGAGCAAGCGGCAAGGCGCGCTGTTTCTATGACGCTAGGGCAACCGCTAGAGTTTCCAATAGTGCAGTCTGTAGAGCAAGTTTTAGGTAGAAAGGGCGAGAGTGGCGAGAGCGAGAATACAGGGCAGGGCGTAGAGAAAACCACAGAGCAAGCAGAGCAAGAGATAGGTAAAGCAATGGGACAAGTGGCAGAGCAAGAGATAGGTAAAGCAATGGGGCAAGTGGCAGAGCAAGAGATAGAGCAATCACAAATTCAGGCACAAGAAGTATCAGAGCAAGACGACGACCTTCCAGAGATTACAGAGCCGTTTAGCATATATCTACAGCCAGAAGAGCCAGTTACAGAAGTAGTGGAAAAAGAGCCTACAGCAAAGACTGATAAGCCAGTTGCAAAAAAAGAGCCGGTGAAAGAAAAAGCAAAAGAGCCGCAAACCGAGATAAATAAAACAAAAAAATCAAAGCCCGAAGTAAAATCAAAACCAGAACCAAAGATAAAGCCAGAACCTAAGGCAAAGGCAACTAAAGAAAGTGAAGCAAAAGCAAGCAATACAGAGCGCCAAAGCAAGTTAGAACAAGCGCGCAAAAGGCTTGCCAGCAAACCTAAAAAATAAAGGTCATATACAGTAGAGCGTTTTACAACACACATAAAAAGCGAAGAGACTAGCAAAATTCAAAAATTAATGCTAGTCTCTTTTTGTTGTTCCCCAAAAAAAGTAGAAAATCTTTATAAAAATGTGCGTGTGGGGATAAGTGGGGCGAGAAAAAAATGCAGAATTTGAAAAAAAGTGCTGTAAAACGCTTGCTTTTTTGCAAGCAAGCAAGCAAGTATAATAACAGTTATGCACAAAATTTTACTTTGTGTGTATAAGTAGGGCTTGATATTTAAGATTTTCGCGGTTGTTTTTATTTGGAAAACAAAGGCTTAAAATATTAATATCTGCGCTTTACGTATCTGCTATGCATAGTGCGTAGTAAAATAATAATTAAAAAATAGAGGGCTACTAATTTGATTTTTGTTAGTCATTTCAAATTAGTAGTGTCTGAAAAGGAGAAAGTTTTATGAGAAAGAAACTTAAAATTTTACTAGTAAGTTTACTTGCCTTAAGTATGGCATTTGTAATGTTTGCTTGTGACGACAATGGAAACGGAAATGGCACAGGTGGCGGTAATGGTGGCGGACCAGAAGATATTGACTTTGATTTAGGCGAAGCAGGCGCTGCACTAACTACTGACAGGACAGCAGAGTTGCTAGACAACTGGCTAGAGAAAGTAGAAAGCGCTACGCTTGAGAGCATAAGGTCTTTTAATTTTTCGTCTTTGTTTACGGAGTTAAGTGATGGAGCTTTTCGTACAGAAGAATCAGAGACCTTTGTTGCAAACAACGGAATAGGGTTTGCAGAAAGAATTTTTACTTACGATAGAGTATCAAATCCTTATATCATTCAAACAAGCACATACTTTTATAACAATTCTAGATTTGTTCACGCGCATACAAAATGGTTTGACACATTGGGTGGAATTATGGAAAATGAAAGTGAAAGTAAAAGCGTATACCAGTTATGGTACTCTTTAGATTTCCTTTTTGGTTTTTGTTGCTGTGATTTTTATGCTGACATTGTGGGTAGAAGTTATGCAAACGGGTATGCTATAGTTTTGAGCTATGAGTATGAGGACAATTTTAGTAGTTTTATTAAAACACTTGTTTTTGATAACCAAGGCTATCTTGTAGGTATAAGTTATTATAGAACGCACGCATATGAGTGTTATTGGGAATCGGTTATTATAGAGCGGAAATTTACGAGAACAACAAACATAGTGTGGGGAGGAAACCCAGCAGTACCAACACCAGATGTTAGTTTGTGGGCGTAGTGTGTGTAATTTTGTAGGTAGTGGTTGGTAAAACTTTACTTCAGAATTTTGCAGTATTAAGAATAGTTGTTAAATACACTTGCAATTTGGCAAAATAAATAGTATAATAGTGCTATGGTAAAAAAACCATAGCACTATTTTGTATTATAAGAATTATTGTTAAGCGGGTGTTGTATCCGTTAACAACGTTATGAAATGTTTGTTATGGTTAGTCTCATTCTAAGAACGACAATTTCTATATCATAAAAAAATTGGGAGAGAAAATATGAGTTATGTAAAAAATTTAGCAGCAGATGAAGAAGTTTTATTAAAGGCAAGGCGCACCAAACTTATTTTTACTGATAGCGTTTTGTTAAGTATTGCGTATATCGCTTATGTGATATGCTTTTTTGCGTTCGATTGGCTAGATAGTGCAGACACGCCGGCAAGGCTTTTGGCCGCGTTTGGTCCGGCAATTATTCCGGTGGGGTTACTGATTAAAGACTTTTTAGGGTATATTGATTTGGAAGTGGGTCTTACGCCGACAAGGCTGCTTGGCAAGAAGGGAATAATAAGGTTACTGATTTTAGACCACCCGCTAAATCGTGCTACTAATATGAAAGTAGAAATCAGTCTACTAGGCAGAATTTTTAAATTTGGCACGCTTAGAATTTTTGCGCCGGGCGTTGAGTATGTTTACAAAATGATAAGAAACCCGCTTGCTATTCAAGCAATGGTAAACAGACTGTCTATGCAAAATCAGAATGCGGCTAACACGTTTGGTGGTAATACGCCGCAACAACCGCAGTAGTAAGTGAGTGTAGAGTGTAAAGTGTAAAGTGTAAAGTGTAGAGTGGTTAAATTCATTAACTACTATGCTTTTGAACAGTCTGCAATAGGTGTCTGCCTGCAATTTACAATAATTATTGCCCGCGTAAGCGGTGTAACCATTTAACATTTAAAATTTAAGATTTATCTATGAAACCTAAGTCTACTATAAAATTTCCCAAAAAGGCTGTTGTTACGGCGGGAATGCCCTACGGAAATAAAGAACTTCATTTTGGGCATATTGGCGGTGTATTTGTGCAAGCAGATGTGTTTGCAAGATTTTTGCGTTGCAGAATTGGGCGTGAGAATGTAATTTTTGTATCGGGTACAGATTGCTACGGCTCTGTAGTTTTTGAAAAGCACAGACAACTTTTAGAAAGCGGACAATTCAGCGGAAGCGTCTCAGACTTTGTAAGCGGTGTGTACGAGTCGCAAAAAGCCACGTTAGAGAAGTATTTTATAGATGTGCATTATTGTGGCTCGAGCGAAGGGCAAGCGGGGGACATTCATACGCAGTTAAGCGCAGACATTGTGAACTGTTTGTATGAGCGGGGCGTTTTGTTTAAGGCGCAAAGCTTGTTGTTTTTTGATACTGTGCATAATGTTTTTTTAAACGGCAGGCAAGTTAGCGGTTATTGTCCGATTGCCGCGTGTAAATCGGAAAAGGGGTATGCGGACGAGTGCAGTTTGGGGCATCAATATTTTCCGCACCAATTGCTAGAGCCAAAAAGTGAACTGTCGGGTAGCATACCTCAGCTTAGGGAAGCGCCAAGTTGGTATTTCGATTTAGAAAAGTATAGAGAGTTTTTGCAAGGCTTTTTGCATCGTAGGGAAGGCTTTGGTGATGGGCTTAGTGATGGGCGTAGTAGTCGTAAGGGGGCGAGCGGGGCAGACAGCGCGCTAGGTGTGGCTCAAAACAGCAGGGCTTTTGTTACTGCCGCGTCTAAAGAATTTTTAGTGCCGCCAAGTATATTTATAAAAAGCGAGTGCGGCGAGAGCAAAAAAATAGTTTACAACAGCCTTCAAGAAAGGGAAGAAGCAAGTAAAGATTTAGCCGCAAAAGGCAAAAAATTCAGAACTTCAAAAACGCTAGTGCCGTTCAGAATTTCTGCGAATTTAGAGTGGGGTGTACCATTTCCAAACTTAGACGGCGCAAGCGCTGGGCTAACTACGTGGGTGTGGCCTGAGAGCCTATGGGCGCCAATAAGTTTCACCAAGCACTATTTAAGCGCTTTAGGGGGCAATAAAAAAGGTGAGGGGGCAAATTCTACAAAAGTTGCGGGGGTCAGTTATAAAGATTTTTGGCAAAATAAAAACGCCGCGGTTTATCAGTTTATAGGTGAGGATAACATCTATTTTTACAACATAGCACAGCAAGCGATGTTTAGTGAGTTGGCTCGCTCGGCGACATTCAAAGGGCTTGTAGAGACGGAAGTTATTGCTAACAAGCACCTGTTATTTTTTGGCAGTAAGGCGGCAAGTAGCGGGGCTGTGAAGCCTCCTATGGCAGACGAGTTGCTAAGCCACTACAGCGCAGAGCATTTGCGTGCGCACTTTTTTGCGATGGCGCTAGATAAGCATAGCGTGAGTTTTCAGCCGGCGGCGCTAGTGGCTGGTGCGGGGGCTGGCGTGGACACAAAAACTAGTGCTACAGACCCTGCCCTTAAAGAGTGGAATGTTTTTGCAAATTTGCTTAATCGCGCGTGCAGAACATTGTTTAATACTTTTCAAAAGTTTCATCCAGATAAGGCGTCAGATAGCGAAGCAGACCAAATTTTTTATGGGGGGGCAATCTCAAAAGAAGTTAAAGATACGGCAACAAAAGCGGTGGCAGAGTACGAAAGGCTTATGATGGCTACGGCGTTTACTAAAGTTATGGTGCATCTAGAAAACTTTTTTAAAGAGATTAACGGCGTTATAACAAGCAAGGTTCAGCAACTAGAGGCTTTTATAAATAAACAGCGCGAGTGGCTAGCAAATACAAACCCAGATTATGCAAACCTAAAGATGACCGAAGTCACGCAATATTTATCAAAAAACAAAGATTATAAAAAGAACCAAGGCGGTAGGCAGAACCAAGGCGACACAAATACTAAAAAGCAATTTGCAGAGTTTACAAAACTGTTCAACAATACCATAGCAGATATAACCCATCTTGTAAAAACCGCAACAATTTTGTCCTACCCAATTACGCCACAATCAGCAGACAAAGTAAGGCATCAACTTAACGCCAGCCCAGACCTTTACTGCTATACAAATATCCACCACCCACTAGACAAAATAATCACAAAAAACCACCGCTTCAAACACCTACAACCAAAAACAGACTTCTTCCCAAAAGCCTAACGTTAATGCAAAACAGGTCAACCGACAGAGTATAAATAGGCTAAACCAAATTATCAAAATAGGTCAACCCGATTATAAAATCTTAAGCAATACTCAAGGTTCAATCGAAAATTCAAATACCAAACAATACGCTGAAACATATCTCAGCGTTTAACACGCTTCCGTGGCGCAGGGGTAGCGCACCTCCATGGTAAGGAGGGGGTCGTGGGTTCAAATCCCATCGGAAGCTCCACGCTTACGCTTCGCCGCCAAACGAAATTTTGCGTTGCAAAATTTGCGGCGACTTCTTTGCTATGTTTTTCTTGAAAATAGATTTTCAAGAAAAACGTAAATGCAAGCATTTACAAAAACGAACGGATAATACTATAGCACACAACAATTATATTTGACACAACATTCGTTTGATATTAACATTTTTTAGAAAGGTCTTAGTATTAAAAGCAAAAAGGTGGTGTATTATGAATTCAAAAGCGAAAGAAAAATTTTTACAGAAACGAAAAAAAGCACAAGATTTCTTAAATTTTATGGTGGTAGAGCGTGGCATCACGAGTGAAAAATTTTATGATAGTATGGACATTGTAAAAAGATTTTCGCTTGAACAAATTTCAAAAGCCCTAACTCATTATTGTTTTAGAAATGGTCCTGTCGAGAATATGCACGCAGCCCCTAATAGTAAACTATCGGACGCAGATATGAAAACTTTAAATAAATTCTGTGTTGATAAAATTTTCACCTTTTTAACTATGATGAAAAATAATAAAGTAGCGGAGTTAACCGAGATAATAGAGTTTGGTATTCAGTATGGCTCGAATTGGGATGAGCCTCAATACAGAGAGGGTGACTAGCAAAATTAATTGATTTGTAAAACTTTCATCTGACTTAAACAATACACGAAGAACTATGTATAAAAGCGAAATAATTATATTTCAAGCTGAAGAATTCAAAGGTTACACAGTCGTAACACTGCTAGGGATTAACAGCAATTACATAAATTATGTCTTAGTTTGATAACTAAAACACGCATATAATATAAAAAAACCATTTAAGGGGTACGCATGAAAAGAAAAGATTTACCACAAATTTTATATGAATTAATCAAAGATATGGGCGGCTCAGGCAAGATGATGGATATTTTTAAAAAATTTTGGGAGCAAAATAAAAACGCTATAAGTGATAAGAGTGACTTGTTTTACACATGGAATTACGATATACGCTGGGCGGCAACCAAATTGCGAAGAGAAAAAAGAATGAAGCCTGCAAGCAGACAAGAAAACACGTATGGTTTAGACATGAGCTCAAGAGGCATTTGGGAGATCATTCAATAAGTTTTAAAACAGCAGATATCAAAGCAGAAGTTAAATTTAAGGGATACGTTAAGGCAGAAATTTTAACTAGCTGTAGGTATTAACGCGTTTTCACAAGGGTCTTAGTATTAAAAGCAAAGGGTGCTGTTTTATGAATTCAGAAGCGAAGGAAAAGTTTTTAAACAATACAAGAATATAGGAAATAACTATGTATAAAAGCGAAATAATTATATTTCAAACTGAAGATGGTCAAACAAAAATCGAAGTTGTTTTTGACGGCGACACAGTTTGGCTTACACAGGATAAAATAGCAGAACTTTTTCAAAAGAGCCGTAGCACAATAACAGAACACATAAATAATATCTTTGCGGATGGGGAATTAGAAGAAAGTGAAGTTAAGACTTCGGTCGGAAATCCCGACGGAAGTCTTAAACATAGACCTCCTAAATTATTTAATTTGGATATGATTTTGGCGGTTGGTTATCGTGTAAAGTCTAACAGGGGCATACATTTTAGAAAGTGGGCAAGTTCTGTACTTAAAGAATATATGCGAAAGGGCTTTGCTATAAATGATGAACTTTTAAAAAATGCAGGTGGTGGTACATACTTTAAAGAGTTACTTAGCCGAATTAGAGACATTCGCTCTAGTGAAAAAGTTTTTTATAGGCAAGTACTAGACTTATTCGCAACAAGTGTTGACTACGATAGCAAAAGCGAGATAGCAATAGAGTTTTTCAAAAAGATGCAAAACAAACTGCTGTTCGCGGTTAGTGAAAAAACAGCGGCGGAATTAATATCAAGTCGGGCAAATGCAGAACTACCCTTTATGGGACTCAAGGCATTTAAGGGAGATAAGCCTAAAAAGCACGAGGTTACAGTTTCTAAAAATTATTTGACCGAGTCGGAAATAGTTGATTTAAATTTGACAGTTTCTGCGTATTTGGATATAGCAGAAAGAAAAGCAATAAGGCAAGAGATTATGCATATGGCGGACTGGGCAAAAGAATTGGAAAGATTTATTGTATACCAAAAAATGCCAGTGTTAAAAGGTGCGGGCAAGGTAAGTCACGAAGATGCAACAGAAAAAGCAGAAACAGAATATGCAAAATACAAACAAAAAACGAAAGACGAATTAACTCAAGTGGAAAAAGATTTTCTAGAAACAATTCATAGAACTTATCAACTACTAGAAGGCAAAAAGCCTAAGTAGTTGAAATTAGACTATAAAAGCATTAAAGGTATGAGAGCAGCAAATCTAGAATTTTCACGAGCAAATGGCCTTTACGTATTTAAATTATATGGGTTGGACAGAAGAACAAAAAGATTCAATGAAAAAGTGGTGGCGTGCAGAGGGCGTCGAACGTGGGGTCTGGTTTGAAATTGAGCATCAAGCAGACGCTGATTTTTTGCTAGAAAAATTTATGCATTTGCACGATGCTTATTTAGTGCATATTGACTATAATAATGCAATCTACGACAGGGAAGATTCGCATATAACATTGTGTTTTGATAGTTGTTGGATAGAGCCTATATTAGAATTAAGGTTTTCAGGGCTTGAAAGGCTTAATTTATCAGGGCAAAAGTTTGAACCATTCTACGATTGTTTTATATCAGTTAAAGAAGGTCCAAAAAATTCAATCCTTGGAAAGAGCATAGTCGAAAATAGAATTATATTTATAGAGAACAGCGAACTGTCAATTACAGAGACGCTTAATGACATAGCAAATACTAGTATATTCGTTGTAGCCAATAGGCTGAAATGGCGCTTTATGGACAGTAAAGATGCTATATATTTAGGCGAAGAAAAAAAATTAGGAAAGAAAAAATCTTGGAAAAATGAGTAGGTGCTAAAAAAACAATTTGGAGACTTATGAATTTACAGCAGATTAAAGAAATTTTTGAGCAGAATGCAGATGAAGAGAGAGGCGAGCGAGACAAAAAGTATATGCGTAATTTGTTTTCGCACTATGGCGTGCGTGCGGGCGAGCGCGACAAGTTGTTTGCCGTATTGTTTTCTAAAGAGGCGTCACAGCAACCGATAGATTGGGGGTTTTTAACGGATTGTTGGAATGAGCCAATGCGCGAGTTTCAGTACATTGCCGTTTGGTATTTGCACACGCGAAAACAGCAACTAACAAAGGTAGACATTCCAAAAATTAAAAAACTCGCAAAGCAAAAACAATGGTGGGATACAATCGACGGGCTTTGCACGCTGCTTGGACACCTTAGCCAGCGCGACGAGAGTGTCAAACAAATAATGTTAGAGTGGAGCAAAGACGAAGACTTTTGGATAAGGAGAATCGCAATACAACACCAACTATCGCTAAAAGCCAAAACCGACACCGAGTTACTAGCCACAATTATAAAGAACAATCTCGGCGAAAAAGAGCGAAGCAGCCCATCAACTGACGGATTAAATAAAGAGCAAAACCAAGCCTTTTTCATAAATAAAGCAATCGGCTGGGCGCTTAGAGAATACGCCAAAACAAATCCAAACTGGGTTCGCCAATTCATAACCGCCAACCAAAACAATATGGCAAAACTAACCATAAGAGAAGCAACCAAACACCTAAACAAGTAAAATCGATGTTGGTTAAAATCAAGAGCCTTTCAGGAGTATAATTATGAAAAAAGGAAGAGTATATTTAGTTACAAATCCAGCATTCCCACATTTGTTTAAAATTGGGCGAACAAGTAAGGATAGTACAGAAAAGAGAGGCCTGACGGCTTCCAATGTACCGGAAGACTACGAAATTGTTAGAGAATATGAATGCGCAGACCCTAAAAAAATAGAAGAATTATTTCATAAAACTTATGCAAATTTCAGACATCAAACTGCAACGGGTAGGCGTACAGAGTTTTTTTATATAGTTTGTTTAACTACAGCGGTTGAGTGGATGGATACGCTAAAGGGTTTGGGACTTGTAGATGTGACCGAAGAAGCGGTTGAGGAAGTGGAAGAGGAAGTAGAAAGTGATGCTAGATATGATGGGTCTGAGGGGAGGCGCGAAAGGTCAACATTTGAAATGTTGGATATACCTATTGGCGCGATATTGACATTTACTAAAGACAAAAATGTTACGGTTAAAGTTGTTGAGGGAAATAAAATTATGTACAAAGGTGAGGTTTTATCTTTAACTGCTACTGCAAAAAAGCTTTTGAAAGAGAGGAAACTTTATGCTACTAATATAGCAGGAACAGCATATTTTAAGTATGAGGACGAAACTTTGCGAGCTAGACGGTTAAGAATGGAAAACCACAAGCATCGCGGTTAATATAGCGACTATAGAAAAAACCTTTGTGATAAATAAAAGGCTCTGTCAAATGTTGAGTTGTTGGTATTCTTTGGATAGAAGTAGAGCGTTTGTGTATCCACCTATCCCCTAGGGGGTGGGTGGGATTTTTACCTTGGCGATTTATTGTTTTGGCTTTTTTTAATCTAGCTTACACTTGTGTTCTTTGTTAAAAAATGATATAATGTTACCTAAGTGATAATTGGAGTATGAAAATAATGAGTATCAAAAAAGAAAATCACTATGTCCCTGCATTTTATTTAAAAGGTTGGTGTAACGGTTTGTCCAAAAAAGGCAGTGTTTTTTGGTTGTATAAAGGTAAAGTTGAAAATAGAAATATTAGTAGCATAGCACGAAAAAAATATTTTTATAGTTTTGAGCCATTTGGGCAGGCAGAATATGAATTTTTATTTTATTCGCGCGATGCATATATTTTAAACAATAGTGCGAAAACTTTTGCAGGCGATTGGGTCGATTTTTGTAAATTATTAGCAAGATTCGATTCATTGAACGCTAGTCAACTAGAGCAGGCTAATGATTTAAGTATAACATTAACTGGTGAAAAGTTGCAAGAAAATAAGAAAACGGCTTATGCTAATTCAATTGAAAATTGGTATCAGAAAATAGAGTTAGAGGCAGCACCGATTATGTTAGATTTAAGAAAAGGCTATTTAAAAACTCTTAGAAGTAATAGTAAAATGGAATTTTTGTACAAGTATGTTTGGAGCCAATTTATGCGTACAAAGAAGGCAAAAGATATGTACTTGCCAATTTTAAAGGATAATTATGCGAAAATAGTTTTAAAGGCTAAAGAAATAGGACACAATCCCGACAATAATATTAATATGGAGGCGGTGTATAAAGTAATGATACCAGTAGTAACACATAGTTTGATAAGTCATAATAAGAATAGAAATATTTATTTGCTTCAAAATTTAAATTATGGAGTTCAACCACTTTTAACAAGTGATTCACCCGTTGTTATATATAAGAGTCAAAACACTATTGGAAAAGGTTTTGAGGGTCTGACAGGAAAAATATATTTTCCGATATCACCACAATATGCTATTTTAATTGAAGAAAAAGGAGTAGTAAACCGAGTGTATAAATACAATAAGATAAACACGATGAGTGGAAGGGAGATATTCGAGTTTAATAAAGCAATAGCTGAAACAAGACACGAACAATTATTTTCTAGCACAGAAGAATCTTTAAAAAGTTTTAAATAAGAAAAGGATTCGATATAAATAAAAAAGGGCTGTAATAAAAGTATTGCTTAGTTACAGTCCTTTTTTGCTCATTTTGCAAAATTGCCTTTGCTATCCATTTATTGAGTTAGATAGCGGTAAGACTTTATTTGTGTTAGTTGAATTGTTTTGAACACTATCCCCGCTGCCATTTACAAAATGTAATGCATTTCAAGGCGAGTGTTCAAACGCAATTCTGTGTGGCGGAGAGAGTGCTAGTATGTACGAACACTCTTTTGTTGCCATTTGACCACGTGGGTTCGTATGGCTATCACTTGGCGGAGCTGGAGGGATTCGAACCCTCGCGTGCTTTCACACCTACACCCTTAGCAGGGGTGCCTCTTCGACCAGACTTGAGTACAGCTCCGTATTTTTTTGTTAAGTTGATGTTTTTAAACTTGGTGGTTTGTGGGTTATTGTTTTGACTTGGCATTTATAGCCTATTTTTTTAGGTGAAGTGATTTGACTATAAAAAGTGTTGTTGTGTTAGCGGACAAGGCTTGTGTAAAGTTAACCTATATAAACTTAACTTATATAGTTTAGCAGAGTTTTTTTGAAAAGTCAACTAATTGATTGAATGTTTGTATTTTTTTTGGTGGATTTTAATAGATTAGTGATATGAAAAAGGGTGTGGGGTTGTAGTAATTTGTGGGGTGGTATAATGAGACGTAGTTTTTTTAGGGGTGTTGTTTGGGGTTTTGTTTTGATGTTTGGGGCTTTGGTTTTTTTGGTTGGGCTTGCGGGTTGTAGTGGTGAGCGACAGATTTTGGTTGTATCGCGCGAGAGTGGAAGCGGGACGCGAGATGCGTTTGATAGTTTTGTGCTTAGTAGTGTAGGGCTTACACAAACAGGGCTACAAACAAACAATACACAAACAAACAATACACAAACAAACAATACACAAACAAACAATACACAAACAAACAATACACAGACAAACTATATACAAGCACGTGGCGAGCAAAGCAGTTTGGCTTTGCATTACAGGGCGCTTGTGCTTAATGGGACGGGGCTTGTGGTGGACAGGGTGGCGCGAAATGCTAATGCTATTGCGTATATGTCTAAAGCGCAGGTGGATAATTTGCGAATGCTTAGTATAGATGGGTTGACACCGGTGGACAGCGATTACAGTTTTCGCCGACCATTTAACGTTGTTGTGCCGAATAATTTAAGTGCTAACGCGCGCGACTTTTTGTTTTTTTTAAAGTCTGCCACCGCGACACAAATTATTTGCAGGGCGGGATATATTCCTACACTTAGCGGTTTGCCTTACGTGCCGCCTACGACCCCGCTATCTAAGCGCGATGTTGTTACAATTGTAGGCTCTAGTTCTGTAGAGCGGCTTATGGGCGTTTTGATATATAATTACAAAACGCTGTACAATAGGGCGCACCCCAAAAACCCTTTGGGCGCGCATAACTTTTATATTAACGCGATGGGAAGTTCTGCAGGGATTAAGGCTGTGAGCGGTGCTGTAGGTGGTGCTGTAGGCGGTGCTGTAAGTGGTGGGGCTAGTAATATTATAGGTGTTGCTAGCAGAAATTTGACTAGTGCGGAAGCCTCTAAAGCCACCAACTTTACGCTAGCGCTAGACACACTTGTTGTTGTAGTTAATGCAAATAATAAAGCGCTAGATAATATTACCACACTACAACTTTATAAAATTTTTACGGGGCGCATAAGATTTTTTAGCGAGATTGTTTAGGTTTTAGCGGTGTGTCACGGGGACGGTGTAATTGATGGCAAAAAGCAAGTTTTTGCCACCTTACAGGCACTTCGCTTCGTTTCGTGTCACTTACAGCCGTCCCCGAGACAAACAATTTGCTACTTTGAAAAGAGAAAAACAAAAAGCGGCTCGACTGTTAGCGCAGATAAGTGCGTTAGCACTCTTCAGCGAATTTCACTAAGTGCGTTAGCACTCGGTGGAAAATACAGCCAAGCCGCTTTATTGAATTGTAGAACCGCATCGATTTGTTTACTATCGTAGACTGTTCAAAAGCAAAAGCATTTAATGGGTACAACAATTATTCATTATTCACTATTCATTATTCATTTCGGCGTATCTATCTCGCGCCAATTTACGCGGTGGTAATAGTTGTCGTTATGCTGATATCCGTATGCTGAGAGCAAGTATTTGTTAGACGTTGCAATTATTTGACCCTTCCTAAACAAGCCATACTCAAAAGCGGTAAAGTTGTAAAACCTGCCAGAAGTTAGCATATGAGAGCGAGATGTGTCGTCGTAGATAGACCTTAGTTGATGATTTCCAGCCCAGTAAAACCTGCCCACCTTTTTTCGAATGCACGCGTTAAACGTGGAAGTATCTAAAATTTTTACCCAACTGTAAGTGTTGCCGTTGTCTGATGTCTCAGACAATGTGTGCAGGGCAGTAATAGGCTTGAAGTTATCCCACCACGGACAAATGCCGTCCATAAGCCCCTGACCATTTATAGTTCGCATAAGCCTAGTGCTGAACAGCCTTGTGTTTGTGCTTCTAGACGTGGTAGAGCGGGCAGTTCTGTGCCTTGCATAAACCACATCGCCCGCCTTTACAGACTTTGGGTTGGCGATTCTTAAAAAAATGCCGTCTTCTTCGTTGCTGCTTCCGTTAGTGCCGATAGCCCCTATAAACAATTCTAAAATTGGCATTCTGTTTCTGTTAGGGCAGCAAAACACTACGCCAGATTGATTTACAATTTTACTCAAAGTTATGTCCTCACATTTTTTAAGTGGGTTGGCACTAAAGAAAAGATTTTCTAAGTAAAGCCCTTCTAAACAGTAGCACCAACCTGCACTTTAAAGCAGATAGTAATTGTTTGGTTAATATCAATTGTGTCTATGTTAAAACTTAATTCCTGACCATCTATGGTTGGGGTTTGCTGTGTGCCGTCTACTAAAAAACTATCTTCTACGTAGGTTAGCCTTTGGTCTAGATTGTCGAACCACTTCAAATCTTCTAGCGGAATCTCGCTTTGGTTTTCTATTGTTGTACAGTAAGTAATTGTGCCGCCCACAACAAAATAAGGGCAACTTTGCGTTTTGGTTACGATAATAACGAGTTCTGTGGCTTCTACTTCGTTGCTTAAAACAACCATTTGGTCTTCACAAATCTCAAAGTTTAAGCCAGATTGGTTTAGTATTGTCTCTGCCATTTATTCTACTCCTAATGTTTTGTGTTGTTACTTTTTTAGCATATGCGGTGGCATAAATTTATGTTACTGCATATTTTATTTATGTGACAAAACCTATTACAAACAAAGCGGTTATAGAGTTTTATATTTGTGGCGAGCGTAATACAGTTGAGAGCAACTGGGTTTTTGCGTACGAGAGTGGTAGCGTAGGCGAGTGGACAGACCATTGTAAAAAGCGCAAGCGCTTAAAAAATTGCAAAAGTCTGCGCAAAAATGTGCGCAAAAGTTGTTGTAGTAATTGTGCGGGCTTATTAAAATCTATTTGCTGTATTTTGTCATAGAAATTATTGCTAAGCGGGTGTAGTGTTAAGATTTGGTAAAGTTTTAAAAAAACAACCGTATATGGTTGCTTTTTTAAATTTTTGTGATAAAATAAAGTTATGCAAAGATTAATTTATTTAGCGGAAGATGATGACACTATTAGAGAACTTATCGTTTATGCGGCAAGCTCTGAGGGTTATGATATTAAGGCGTTTTCTAATGCAGACTTACTTTTACGTGAGTGTGAAAAACAAATGCCCGATTTAATATTGCTAGACATTATGATGCCCGGCACAGACGGCATAACTGCGCTTAAAAAAATAAGAGAGCGCGAGCAAGGCGGCGAGCCACACATAATTTTACTAACGGCAAAAGTAACCGAGATAAACAGAATTAAGGGGCTTGATGCGGGCGCAGACGACTATATTACTAAGCCTTTTTCTGTGTTAGAACTTATGGCGCGCATACGGGCAAGCCTTCGCAAAAAGGATAAGTCTAGCGGTGTGGGTATAAAAAGCGGCAAACTAGAGGTTAATGATATTGTGCTTTGTCTAGACACTAGAAGTGTTAGTGTTAGTGGTAGGCTTGTGCCGCTTACGCTAAAAGAGTTTGAGTTGCTAAAGTTTTTAATGCAAAGTGTTGGGGTTGTGGTAGAGCGCGAGGTTATATTTAAAAAGGTTTGGGGGGACGAGTATTTTGGCGAGACGCGCACAGTAGATATACATATGAAAAACCTAAGGGGGAAATTGGGCGAGGCGAGTAGTGCAATACAGTCTATAAGGGGTGTTGGGTATATATTGCTTCGCAATAATGAATAATTGTGAATTGTGAATGATTAATTTAGAATTATGAATTCAGAATTGTTACACCGCTTGCGCGGTAAAGATTTTTTGGGTGGGTGCAATAAAAGGTTTAGGCTAGTTTGAAAATATTAAAGGGTAGATTATGAAAAAAAAGCAGATAGAAAAAAGTCAGGTAGAAAAATTAGAAAAAACGCAAAAAGAAAAAGAGAAACTTCAAAAAGAGAAGCAAGACTTTTTTATTAATGCATCTCACGAACTTAATACGCCGCTTACTTCTATATTGGGCTATGCAGAGATTTTAAAAAAAGAAAAGGCGTACAAAGAAGAGTTTGTAGATGCAATTTATAAGCAAGCGCTTAGAATGCTAGCGCTTATTAGCGATATGCTACTTATTAGTGAACTTGAAGAGATGGTAGAGTTTCCAAAAGAGACGCTTTGTTTAAAGCAAATTGCAATGGAGATTTGCGAGACTCACGCGCCAAAAGCAGAAAGCAAAAACATAAAACTTGTTACAAACTTAGAGCCAGTCACACTTAAAGCCAACAAAGAAAAAATAGTAGAACTTATATCAAATTTGGTGGACAACTCTATAAAGTATACAAACAACGGCGGGCTAGTAGAAATTACTGTAAAAAACAATAAGGGCAGGCCGCAAATAATTGTAAAAGACAACGGCATAGGTATAGAAAAGAAGCACCAAAAAAGAGTATTCGAGCGCTTTTACAGAACAGACAAAGGGCGCTCGCGCCAAGAGGGCGGCACGGGGCTAGGCTTAGCAATTGTTAAGCACATCTGTAATTTGTACGGCGCGGCTTATACAATAAACTCGGAAGAGAATGTAGGCACACAGATTACAATAGAGTTTTAGTAAATTACAAATTACAATGTACAAATTACAAATGTTGAAAGCTTTAAATGCTTTGCTTTCGAACGGCTCAAATTTGTAACCGCAAATTAGTCAAATTTCGTAAGGCACAACTTGCAGACTGCTTAAAAGTAATATCTACTATGAGTGAAATATTTGTACATTGTAATTTGTAATTTGTAATCTGAATAACTTTACCAATTCTTTACAAAACTTTACTGTTTCTTACGGACAAGGCAAGCAGACCTGTGTTATAATTTGTATGGTTTAACTACCAAATATACGTAAAGTACGTATAAAATTTTAAAGGAGATAAATACTGTTAAAATAATCAAAAAAATATAACAGTATAAAAAACCAAACAAATTATGAAAAAAAGATTTAAATTATTTAGTTCAATGCTTTTAGTAGCAGTATTCGCTGCAACAGCATTCTTACTAGCGGCTTGTGGCGACGACAATGGTGGGCTAGCAGCACCTTTTAATAAAGAAGCTAGGATTATACCTATCTCTAGGGAGGCAGGTTCTGGTACTAGGGCTGCTTTTGATGGAAACATTACGAGTGGCGCTGGGGTTTCGTTTGCTAGGTGGCAAGCTGCAACTACAGCAACTATAGATGGTCAGCCGGGCTTAGGTAATGCTCTTCCTGGTATTATGAACTTCTCTCATTCTACATCTGGTATGATGACTACTGTTGCAAATAGCCCGAATGCAATAGGTTATGTAGGCATAGCAAACTTAAATGCTACTGTTAGGGCAGTTACTGTAGATGGCGCAATAGCAGACAGTGCAGAAAATCCACTATTCCGCCCATTTGTTTTAGTTTATAACAATGAAGTAACTCAGAACCCAATTCTTACTGACTTTATTAACTTCACTAAGAGCCCAGAGGCTCAGGCTATCGTTTCTAATGTTAATCAAACTCCATTACCAGATGGAGCTATAGAGGACGAACCTTTTGTTTCTGCTCACACAGCTCGCCCGTCTGGAGCACCGCAAGTTCTTGCTAGAGGTTCTTCATCTGTTGCGGCTTTGATGGCGGCTTTAATTGCGGAGTATATAAGAATAGTGCCTTGGGCAGTTGCAGGAGATTTCCAGTTAGATATGACTTCTTCAGGTCACGCTTTAACTTGGACTACAGGCACTCCAGGTGCAGGTAACCATGGTAACGTAATAGGTGCTCACTCTGCAGCAGCTTCACTTAACTTCCCAGAAACTAATCCTGTAAATGTTTTCACAGTAGCATACGATAGAGTTGCAGTAATAGTTCATCCAACTAACCCATTAACTAATGTGACACTAGAGCAGTTGTTCGAAATCTTCACGGCAAATTCTGCAAGGCAAAGATGGGAGCAATTACCTACTGCTCAGTTTGGGTCTTAAGATTTTACAAATTAATATTTGAAAGCCTAGTGGGGCGTTGACTTTAATCTCAACGCCCCACTTTGTTTTAAATGCTTGACTTAAAAATAAAAATCAATTATACTTATAAAGAACTTTAATTTATGCAGGTATAGTTATGAATAAAAATAACAACAAAGAAAGTGATGATACTTTCAATTTGGAAGAGAAGTTTTTCTCTGAAGAGAATAAGAATTATGTGGCTAATGGAGACAAGGTAGCACAGCCAATCCCACAAGGCACAAAGCTGGCACTTATTTTGGGTATTTTGTCTGTTTCACTTTTGGGTCCACTAGCAGGTATTCCCGGATTTATAATATCAAGACGCCTAAAAAGGCAAACAGTTGTACACTTTTTTGTAAAAGTTGCGTATTGGTTAAGCCTTATTAGCATAATACTTTCTGCCACTGGTGGAGTTTTATATCTTACATTAATAATTGCGCAAGCTTTAGAAGTAACTAGGCTCACAGAACTTTTGGTTGGTTTTTTGGCTATATTTATTCCACCATTTGCAATTTTAAGACTAATAGACAAAGAACTTTCTTGGCGCGTAACTTTTTTAATGACGGCCTTATTTGCCATACTTGCAGTTTTTGCAATTTTGTTTTTCTTAATAAGAGAAGGCTTTCCGCCAATGGCTGAGATAGGGTTTTACAATTTTATTTTTGGAACCTTTTGGTGGCACGACCAATTTCATCCAGATGATGGAGTATACGGAATATTTCCAATGATTGCAGGAACTATAGTTGCTGCAGCGGGTGCATTAATTGTTGGAGGTTTTTTAGGGCTATTGACTGCTATATTTCTTGCAAAGTTTTGCCCTAGGCGCATAAAGCCGTATCTTACTCAGGTAATAAATTTGTTAGCCGGGGTCCCTTCTGTTATCTATGGTTTTTTTGGTATATCAATTATTGTGCCTATTCTTTCAAGGTTCAGCCCTTATGGTATGGGAACGGGTCCTTTAGCAGTATCTATTGTTTTAGGGATAATGATATTACCAACAGTAGTTGCACTAACGCGCTCTAGCATAGATGCCGTTTCGAAAACTTATTATGAAGCGGCAATTGCTTTAGGCGCCTCAAAAGAGAGGGCAATTTTTAAGGCAGTAATACCTGCTGCTAAGTCAGGCATTTTGGCAGCTTTAATTTTGGGCATAGGGCGTGCTGTTGGTGAGACAATGGCCGTTATAATGGTAGCAGGAAATGGAACAAATATGCCAACAGGGCTTTTCCAAAGTTTTAGAACCCTGACCGCTAACGTTGTTATGGAAATGGGATATGCTATGCCGGGGTCATTACATATGGGAGCCCTTATAGCAACGGGATTAGTTCTTTTGTTTTTTATACTTGTTTTAAATGTTATCTTTAATATTGTTAAGCATACAGGAAACAATAAAAACCCAAGACTTATGCCAAAGATAAAGAAATATGCAAGAGCGTGCGTGGAAGCTTGCGGTAATTTTGTTAATGAGAAAATATTAAGACGTCAAAAGAATAAAGAGGAAATAGATAAAGAGACCTTTAAATTTGAAAATGCAGTTTCTAACTCTTTCCTTATGAGAGCTTGGCTTAGCCGTCATAAAGTGCTGAGATTTATGTCGTATGTTACTTCTACTATTGCAGTATTATTTTTAGGTTACATATTGTTTTTCGTATTGTCTAACGGTTTACAGCATATAAGTTGGCACTTATTAACAGGAGATTTTGACTGGGGTGCCCCGCCAACCTTAGCGCCCTCTATAAGAGCAACATTAATGTATGTATTGTTAACAAGTCTTATTGCTTTTCCTCTAGGCATATTTACTGCAATTTATTTAGTAGAATATACCAAAAAAGGAAGCAGGGTAGCAAAAGCGGTGGAATTTTCTGTAGAGACTCTAGAGGGTGTTCCTTCAATTGTTTATGCTCTTTTTGGGCTTATGTTTTTTGTTGGTTTTTTAGGGCTTGGTATGTCTATAGCCGCGGGTGCCCTTACAGTTGCGATTTTAATTTTACCACTAACAGTAAGGGCAACGCAAGAGAGTTTAAAGGCTGTACCCGATGCATATAGAGAGGCAGCCTACGCCTTAGGAGCTGGCAGAATAAGAGCTGTTGGCAGGGTTGTTGTGCCAACTGCGCTACCTGGTATACTAGCTATGATTATATTAGGAATAGGTAGAATGGTATCAGAAACCGCAGCACTTATGTTTACAATGGGGTCTTCGCGGGGACCAATGCCGGAGGGTTTTGGCTCGCACTCTACAACGTTATCTGTTGCATTTTATGATTTATGGAGAGAGGCTCGCTATCCAGATGAGGCATTTGCGGCCGCTAGTATTTTGATTATAATTGTACTAGCTTTAAATTTGTTTGCTACTTTAGTGGCTAGTAGGCTTAGGAAGCGTACAGTAGCAGATTAAAAATAGTGTAAAGTGTAAAGTGTAGAGTGTAGAATGTAGAGTGGTTACACCGCTAGCGCGGGCAAAATTGATTTGCAAATTGCGTACGCATACAAATTGCAGGCTGCTCAAATGTTTTGGTATTAATGACTGCAGCCACTTTACACTTTACATTTTACACTTTGCACTAAAAAAATAATTTTTAATTAGGAGACTAAAAGTATTATGGGTGAGAAATTACGTAAGGATGTTGATGCTAGGTATAAGTGGCGGTTGGAAGATATTTATAAGGGGGAAGATGTTTGGAAAAAAGAATTTAAAGAGGCGGAGGCGCAAGTTAGAGAAGTGGTGGGCTTTAAGGGCAAACTTAACACTAAAAAGAATGTGATGGACTTTTTTAAGTTGAGCGACAAGTTTTCTTACTTAAGTGTTAGGCTTTATTGTTACGCTAAGATGCGTTTTGATGAGGACGCGAGCGTTACGCATTATCAAGAACTGACAGATAAGGCGCAATTGCTTGGTGTTAAGTGGTCTGAGGCTACTAGTTTTGTAGAGCCAGAGTTATCGCTTTTGGCGGATAGCAAACTTAAAGAGTGGGCTAAGGACAAAAACTTTGCTAATTACGACCAGATACTTTTAGATGTTATAAGAAACAAAAAGCACACGCTTAGTGAGAGCGAAGAGAAAATACTTAGCAGTATGGGCAGTTTTTCTAGCGGGTTTAACAATATATTTGATATGCTAGATAGTTTAGAGTTAGACTTTGCAGATGTGACTATGCCGGATGGGAGCCGTCAAAAACTGACTCACGCAACTTACGGGCTTATACTAGACACAGCAAAAGAGCAAAGCGTTAGGCAAGAGGCATTTGAGGGCTATTACGCCGCTTACAAAAAGGTGTTAAATTCTATAAGTTTGATGCTGTCTAACCATACAAAAATGCAATGGTTTTATGCAAAGGCGCGCAAGTTTAAGTCTAGTATGGATAGCGCTTTGCACTATACAAACGTGCCGCGTAAAATTTACGACAACTTGCTAGAGGCTGTAGAAGAAAACACACCGCTTATGCATAGATATATATCGCTTAGAAAAAAACTTTTGGGCGTTAAAAAGTTAAACTTTTGGGACTTACGAATATCTATGATAGAAGACACAAACATAGGCTTGCCTTACGACGAGGCGTACGACTTGACTGTGGACGCGTGCAAGCCACTTGGCGAAGACTTTGTACGCGTTTTGCGCGAGGCTAAAACAAGCGGGTGGATAGATGTTTATGAAAATAAGGGCAAGACAAGCGGGGCGTACAAGTGGGGACCATACGGCACGCACCCATTCGTTTTGTTAAATTACGAGCCAACGGCAACAGAGTTATTTACAATTGCGCACGAGATGGGTCACGCTATGCACGGGTTTTACTCTTACAAAACGCAGCCAATCTCAAAAGCATACTATAAAATTTTTGTTGCAGAAGTTGCAAGCACAGTTCACGAAGTGCTTTTGCTTCGCTACCTTATAAACAACCCATACCGCGTTGCAAGTTGCGACAAGTGTAGGGGCAGTGGTCACGAAGCGGGTACGACAAACTGCGAGTTGGGCAAGGCTTGCCCAAGGCTTAAGGTTAAGAAGTTTTTGCTTAATTACTTACTTGATATGTTCCGCTCGACCCTTTTCAGACAAACAAAGTTTGCACAGTTTGAAGCGGCAATTCACGAAGTTGTAGAAAAAGATAAGCCGTTGTCTGTTCAGACTATGAATGAGATTTATCTAGGCTTAACTAAAAAATATTACGGGGGCGACATTGAGTATAACGAGCAAATAGCGTACGAGTGGGCGCGCATACCGCATATGTATTATAATTTTTATGTGTATCAGTATGCAACGGGGCTTACAAGTGCTATGGCAATTGCAAGCGCTATTTTAAGGGGTGAAAAAGACGCGGTTAAAAATTACATAAAGTTTTTGTCTGCGGGGTGTTCTAAGCCACCAACAGATATACTAAAAATTGCGGGCGTAGACTTATCAAAAAAAGACGCATTTAAAAGCGCCTTTAAAGTATTTGAAGAAACACTAGAAGAGTTGGAGGCTCTTACTACGTAAGCAACTCTACTACGTATCGTTGCTTACGTAGTAAGCAAATTACAAATTACAATGTACAAATTACAAGTGTTTAACTCATAGCAAGCATTGCTTTTGAACGTTATAAAAAGCATACTGTAAATATTTTAAAGTTTTTATAATATAAAATGCCAACTGTTCGAAAGTAAAGCATTTTATAGTTTGTAACATTTGTAATTTGTACATTGTAATTTGTTAATTGCACAAAGCGTCTGCTATGCCGGCGGCTATAATCTCTGCCATTCTGTATATTATGCCAAGGCGGGTGCTGGCTAGTAGGGTTGCAGAGAAAAATGAAGTTTCTGCTACTATGCCAAGGCAGTAGTAGTCGCCCATTTGCGGAAATGCGTTTTTTCTAAGGGCGGACGCTGGCTGTATGCTTCCGCGCCCCGCGCGTATATCGCCAAGTGTGCCGTGCAAACTTTGGGCTGCATCTACAACAAGTATATCGCGCGTGGTATGCGTAGCAACAATATGTTCATACGTCTCAAGCACGTTTAAAGCATTAACGGGACTTTCCAGCGTGCCGTAAACGTAGGTGTTTATATTGTATTTTTTTACTAAAAGGTGACCAACGATTGGACCTAGCGCATCGCCAATAACCCTATCGCTTCCGATACACAAAATTATAGGGGGCAGTAAACTACCCATTAACTCTTGCTTTAGCCGGCTAGACAAATCGTACTTTGCTAAGTCGCTATAGATACTTGTTGTTGGCAATACTTTAAAAGGGGCTTCTATGTTTAACTCACTAAGTTTTGTAGTTTTAGTGTAGTTTTGTGCCACCCGTATTTGTTTGCTCTCTTGTGTTTTTGCATTTAAACTCATATGCTAGATTATTGCCACGTAATGTGATAATTATACAATGTGGTTGCTTTGTCAGCATATTGCTTTTGCATATAGTGTAACCCAAATAGAAGTATAACCCAAATAGAAGTTGTAAAAAAAAGCGTGAGAAAAAAAGACTTGCGTTTTTTATTTTTTTGTGATACAATGTTAGTATGCATACGGCTAAATCTAGAGTAATACTTATTGTGGGTTTGTTTTTGTTATCAACTGTAATTATGTTTTTTACAGTTGGCTTTTCTGCGTTGCGCGATTATATTAACAGAAATTCACCAAAAAGCGTTTCTGATACATTAAGAACAATTAATTTTAGCGCACTTAATTTTGGCGAGAAAATAGATATAGGAATTTATGGGCTGGAAGATAGGTCTGGCTATAGCGTAAGTATAGGAGTAGAAAATAGAGATTACGGCAAGCTTTTAAGGTTTAGAAATTATAAACTTGAAGTTATTGGATTTGGAAGCGGACAACTAACTGTAAGAACAGCATCAGGAACAACCTACACAAAAGACTTTGCAGTAGCGGCTGTAGGTAATACATTAGTTACAAGGCTTAGAGACATTTTAGGAGACACATTTACGTTTGCTGATGTAGCGTCGATTCATACGCTAGACATAAGCGGGCTTAATAGGGGAGGCAATTGCTACCACCAGAAACTAAGTGCTTTGCGCCTTTTTGTAAACCTTCATCAATTAGATATATCCAACAACTATCTAACAGACATAAGTTTTATAGCGGGGTTATATCACTTATCTGTGCTTAATATTAGTGGCAATCCACTTGGCAATTTGTTTGCCTTGCAAGAACTTAGGCAGTTAATTGTGTTGAGAGCCGAGAACACTGCTCTAACAAGTTTAACTTCAGACACAGGAATTAGTTTTGTAGGCTTTGAGAGATTAAACCAGTTAGACCTCTCTTACAACCCATATATTACGCTGTCTCATTTGCAGAATATAGCATTGCCTTTAAGGCAAGAGATTGCCGTATTATACATAGATTATACGGGAGTGGAAGTTAGCGGCTTGATAGATACTATTATACCTTCTTTTACACTTGGTCGTATTGGCGCAAACGGTTTGTTTGGCGTGCAAAATGCAACTAGTATGGGGGCTGTAAAAAATATTATAACAGAGGACACAAACAGAGTGACAAGTATAAGGGCATTTGGTAGAGAGTTTGATAATAACACTTTTGATAATATAAGAATATTTACATCTTTTGAAGATTTTAAAGGTGCAGATTTTGTTTTTGGAAGTTATGTATTTTTACAGTTTTTGCAACATCCAACAGGGGCAAGGGTTTTAGAAATTTGTAGGAACATACTTGATATGACTATAACAGGCATTGCGGGTACAACCTTTACAAGTTTTGGTATAGATGTAGTAGGCAACCCTAATTTTACGCTTAGGCTTACTTTGCAAGATATAAGTTTTATCTCTAGTGCTAACAGGGCGGGTATAAGAACTTTGGGAAGTAGAAATTTAAGAATTACAGCAGTTGGGCAAAACAGCATAGAGGGTATTGCTGGCACACGAGGCGTTACTATGCCGCAATCAGCAATTGATGTAGGACAAAACACCTTATCAATAAGCGATGTAGGTGAGTTAACGCTTAGGGGTGGGGCTGGAGTTGGGGCTATAACTGTAAGTGGCGGAGGGGCTTCTAATGCAGATAAAAATGGTGCTGCGGCAATTGTCGGGGCAAGAGTTAGTATAGTTATGGGTTTAGGGGCAGAGTTAGGGGCAAGCGGTTCAGTTAGAATTTATGGCGGAAATGGCGGTGCGGGCAACGTGGTTAACAGCATTAATGTGAGTGGCGACATAGCAAGGCGCGGTGGCAATGGTGGCGTTGGTATATACAGTAGCGGGGTAGTAGAATTGGTCGGGAATGTTAGTGTTGTTGGCGGAAATGGCGGTAGTGGTAGTGTTGGAAATGCGGGAAGTTCTGCAGAGCATTTGCGCCGTGGTGGCGGTGGCGGCGATGGTGGCGTAGCAGTAGTTGCGCATAGTATAAATTTGCACTCGGCTAGTACACGGGGGGGGAACGGCGGAAATGGTGCGCGTGGTGGTAACAGCACGGCTTCGTTTGGGCAGATTGGCGATAACTTACATAGGGGCGGGCGCGGTGGTAATGCGGGAAGCGGTGCGAATGCACTCGTGTCGGTTACTAGACCCATAATAGACAACGCGAGTATAAGTGGCGGAACAAGGGGTAGTATTGGCGCGCACGGCTCTAACACAACGTGGAACACAGGCTCTAACCCAGCCCCATTTGCTGGCGTAAATGGGTTAAGGGGCGTTAACGCAAATGGGCAAACGTGGAACTTGTAAGAATGTTAAATGTTTAATTTTAAATGTTAAATGCCTAAACTCATTATATACCAAACTTTTTAACAATCTGCATTTTGTCGCTCTGTACAAACTTGTAAATATTTTTTGCCCGCGCTAGCGGTGAAACAATTTAAAATTTAACATTTAACATTAAAAAAGAATGTATAAAACTGGTAAAAAAATTGGGGTTTATGTGGTTGAGAGCCTTGCTGGACAGGGCGGTTTTGGCATTGTTTACAAAGTTAGACACAGCAAGGTAGACTATTTGCGTGCGCTTAAAATGCCACTAAAAGAAGAGCATTTCGAAAAATTTATAACAGAGTGTAAGCAATGGATAAAATTATCAGACCACCAAAACATCGTAAGGCTTTTTGATGTGGGGCTTGGAAGTGGCAAAAGACCATACGCGGTAGCAGAGTGGGTTTGCGGTGGCTCTTTAAGTGATAGAATTGTGGACGGCAGGTTATATGAAGGAAGCGAGCAAGAGACCTCAAGCAGAATATTATCTTACGCGGTGCAGTCTGCAAATGGCTTGCTGTATGCAAACGAGCGAAACGTAGTGCATAGAGATGTTAAGCCTGCAAACATTTTAGTAACAAAAGATAACATAGTTAAAGTGAGCGACTTTGGGCTGGCGGTAGAACTTAGAGATGGGCAAAAAACAAATACAGAACACGCCTCAAAGCCATTCCGCTCTCCAGAGCAAGCAACAAGGGAAGTGTCTAGCGTAAAGTCTGATGTATTCAGTTGGGCTTTAACGGTTTTGTCTATGTATACGGGCGTTAGAGAGTGCGGAAGTTATTACCCGTGGGAAGATGGCTATTTACTAGCAAGCGAGAGCAGTTTGCGTGATAGGTGCTTAAATGAGACAAGGGTAGAAATCCCACAAAACATAAAAGCATTGCTTGAGAGTTGTTTGCAAAGAAACCCAGAGCTAAGACCAGACTTTAAGCAAGTCTTAGGGGTATTAGAGGGCGACACACTAGCAGAAGTTGCAACTTATGCATTGGCAGAGCAAATGCGACAACTGCCTTCAATTTACAATAATCAGCCACTTAACAAAGGGGTTAACAGAAAAGAGCGTAACAAAAAAATAAGGCTCGCGCTGTATGCGTCACTAGCCATAGGCTTGCCGTGGCTGATTTATTTAGGCTTTCACCTTTACGCAAACGTATTTTAAAGCACTAAAAAAGCACGGGTGTTTTAAAACTCGTGCTTTTTGGTTTTTGTTATTTAGTTAAAACAAGTCTGAGTGTGTGCCAAGTGCGTTGAAATATATGTATTCGCCCCTAACTTCCCAAACAAGTAGTAGGTCGTTTGAGACGTGGCACTCCCACATTCCTTTATACTTGCCCTTTAAAATGTGCGGGCGGTGCTTTTTGTCTAGCGGTATTTGCTTAACGAGCAACTCCATAATTTGCTCGAGTTTTTCGAGCGAAACACCTCGTTTTTTCATACGCCGAACATCTTTCGAAAAATTGTTTGTATAAACAGGTGTTAATTCTTTACTCATTAGCATATACCTCTGCAAAAAATTCGCTTACACTTTTAGAGTTTCGCGGAACTACACCAGCTTCCATTAATTCGACTTCTTGCCTAGCGCTTAAAATGTCGGACTTAGGCTCTAGCGTTACACTAAACGGAAGCCCGTTATGAATTTCAACTTGCTTTAAAAACACATTCACAGCGTCACCCATAGATAGACCTAAGTTCTCAAGTATTTTAGTTGCACGCTCTCTTGCCTCGTGGTTTACCCTAACTTGCATAGCAGATGTTTTAGCCATATTTTTCACCTCGCTTAAATTATTGATTACATATAGTATATACAAAAATCGTGCATTTGTCAACTATTTTGGCAAGTTTTTTTGTGCGTTTTATATTCTTTAATGGTATCACAAATATTTTATAGTCAACAACTTTCTATGGTTTAACAAAATTACTATACTTGTGATAATTTCTATTGTAGCCAAAAAAACTGCAAGTATTAAAATTGCTTGCACTTTTTTTTGTAATATGGTATAATACTAAGATAAGTGTTTGCTTGTGTTAGTGAATATAGCAAAAGGCAATAATAATATCTATGGGTTATAAAAATAATAAAGACTTGAAAAACGAGTCGGAAACAAAACAAATTGATAAAGTTGATAGTAAAAGCGGTTTTTTTGCTTTTGCTTTTTTTGGTGTGCTTGCGCTTACGGGGTTTGTAGTAAGCGTTATTTTAGGGTTTGTTTTGTGGTCTGTTTTTGGTATGCTTGTTTTGTTAGGCTTGGCGGGCGCTTTGTTTTTGGCTTTAGCGGCAGTTTATTTACTTAACAAAAGGCAAAACAGAAAGCAAGTGTATGATAGAATAAAGCAAGAGATAGAAGAAGATTTAGACCGCTTTAAAAAGCGTTTAGATGAATTAGAAGGGGCAGAGTGCGCGGAAGACTGCGAGGACGACTGCTATGCGTGCAGCGAAGATTTCGACTTCGACGAAGACTTCGATGAGGACGAAGATTTTTTTGATAGGGTTACGGCCTTTGAGGGTGAGGCTGCGCCGGACGGCGAACTAACAAACCCCACTTTTTATAACAGACCAAACCGCGACTATATCACGCTTAAGAGTGAAGATGATAAGGACGTTAGGTTTAAAATTGTTGCAGAAATTAAGGTTGGCGATATAGATTACGTGGTTGTTTACCCGCACAGTTTTATAAAGGGCGTGAAGCAAAAAGAGATGATGATGTATAGGGTAATTGCAAATGCCGAGAATAGTAGTTTGCCATCTTACATTTTAATAGAGGACGAGGCGATTCACGAGCAAGTATTTCAAGAGTTTTTAAAGCAACAGCGCGAGATTATGGCGCGCGAGCGTACAGACATAACTAAAATTAAAACGCTTAAGTCTAAACCGGAAGAGACAACAATCCCGACTGTCTCACTAGATGATATTGCGGGGCTGGACGACGCGAAAAAAGCGCTTGAAGAAAAAGCAATTCTGCCAATGCAACACAGAGAGTTGTTTAAAAAATACGAAAAGAATAGGGGTGGTGGCATACTTCTTTTTGGCTTGCCGGGAACGGGTAAGACTATGTTTGCGCAAGCGGTTGCCACAGAATTAGATGCTAAATTCTTTCCTATAAAGTGTTCTGATATAGAAAGCAAGTGGGTAGGTGAGAGCGAGAAAAACATACGCAGACTTTTTGAAAACGCAAGGCGCTACGACAAAAGCGTAATATTTTTTGATGAGTTCGACACTATAGGCAAAAAGCGAAGCGAAAAAAAATACGACAACACAGTACAAGAGATTTTAGCAAATATGCAAGGGGTAGAAAATTATGAAAATCAGCCACTTGTGTTGGCGGCAACAAATGCGCCGTGGCTTTTAGATAGTGCGCTTTTAAGACCGGGCAGGTTTTCAGATAAAATATATATCCCGCTTCCAGACAAAAAGGCAAGGCTGTTTATGCTTAATAAGCATTTAAAAAGCGTTAAGTTAGACACGCAAATAAAGTTAGACAAACTAGCAGACCAACTAGATGGCTACTCGGGCGCGGATATTGTTGAGATTTGCGAAAAGGTTAAAATGCTTGCAATAAGAAAAGAGATAGCTAGGGTAAACAGCGAACAGCGTTCAGCGAACAGCGAGCAGGGTTCAGACAAAAGTGGTAAGCGGGTAGATAAGGGTAGCGGTGTTAAGGTTGGTAAGGGGTCAGATAAGAAAGCAAGTAAAGCGGCAAAGAAATTAGATGAAAGCAAAAATATACAGCCACCAATTATTAGCAAAAAAGAATTAAACGAGATAGTAGCAGAAGTTAAACCATCTACAATACCCTCAGATTTCGACGCTATGCAAAACTACGCCAAAAACTTTGCAAAAAGACAAACAATGGGGTTTTAAAATGTTAAATGTTAAATTTTAAATTGTTTCACCCTGCTTCGCGGGCAAAATTAACAGCAAATTGCGTAAACGTGCAAAATGCTTGAGCGGGGATTAGAAAAATATAGGAGTGTGTCTTTGGCGGACACTTGAAAAAATGATTTTTAGAAGAATAAGAGACAAAGATATAGACAGAAATAGCAAAAGGCTATTAAATTTGTTGTTGCTTGTGACAATAATTTTAGTAATTACGGCAACCATAGTTTTGTGGGTTACTTTTGGTGGACCTATATGGCAGATTTTAACGCGCATTTTATTCGTACTTTTAGTGCCACCATTTATTGGTTTTATTGGCGCAACTATAACAGCGCCGCTTCACGAGGGGCTTCAGCGTTTAAGAATAAACCGCACAGTATCTGCGGTTGTATGCACAGCGCTTTTAATTTTACTTATGTTCTCAGCCCTTGTTGGTATTATATGGGCTGGCATTATGGCGCTTTCTCAACTAGAACTTGGTATGATAGAAGATGGGCTTATTTGGATAAACGAAAACACTTTTGTTAACATAAACTTAGAGGGCGACTTTTGGCAGACCATAATATACTTCTTTCAAGAGAACGACTTTATGCTAGACTTTTTAAGCACAGCCGCAATATTCGAGTTGCTCTCTAGCGTGTTTGGCGTTGTTGGAAACTTGATTATCGTATTTTCTATATTCCCATTTTATATGTTTTTTATGTTGCGCAACCCGCAAATTGTAAAGTCTAACGTAAGGCGCATTATACCAGAGGGTTACGTTCACCACTACGATGCGCTTGCCGAGCGCTTTGTAATGGTAAACAGGGGCTATATAGCAGGCACGTTGTACGAGAGTTTCTTTATGTTTTTAAGCACCCTAGCGCTATACTATTTGTTGGGGCTTGCGCTTTGGGCGGCGGGAATAGAGCATAACGCATTTTTAACGTGGGCGCCAATACTTTTTGCAACAATTGTTGCCGTTACGCAAGTTGTGCCGTATGTTGGGGCTGTTGTTGGCGCAATTCCGCCTATTGTTTACGGCGCGGTGGTTTATCTACCGCTAGATTTGTGGTGGCCTATATTTGCGATTTTAGGTATAAACATTTTTGTTCAACTTGTTATAGATAACTTTTTACTTCGCCCTTGGCTTTTTGGTAAGGCAATATCAGTACACCCGCTTTTGTTAGTATCGGGCATTTTAGTAACAACAGTATTGTTTGGTTTTTGGGGAATATTGCTATCCGTTGCAATACTAGGCTTTGCAAAAGAAGCAGTTTTGTATGCATATAAAGTGTGGCGAGAAGAAAAAGAAAGGCACGAAAGAGATGAAAAAGCAGATGAGAAAGCAAATGAGAAAGCAATCTGCGAGAAGTGTGAACAATAAATATTGAACACTGAACAATGAACATTGAACAATGGTTAAATACATTATACAATAACTTTTGAACAGTTTGAATTTGGGTCTCAACGAAATAGATATTTTGCCCGCGCTAGCGGTGAAATCAATGTTCAGTGTTCAGTGTTCAATGTTAAATTTACAATATTCAGTGTTCAATGTTAAATTAAAGGAGTAATATGGCTGCTGTTAAACCAAAGGTAGAGTTATTAAATTATTCGGGAGAGCCTGAAAAAATTGTTGCGCTGGCGGCTAAACTTTGCTATTCTAATTCTAGCATTGGCGGGCTTAGTGAGAATATATCTAAAAAAAGTCAGGCAGAATTTATAGAGAAATTACTCTCGTTCGGACACACAAGCCCCATAGAACACATAAGTTTTACGTTTGGGACAGAGGGTGTGTCTAGGGCTTTACTAGCGCAGATTACAAGGCACAGAATTGCTAGTTTTTCTGTTCAGTCGCAGCGATATGTCTCATCTGAGGGCTTTAATTACATAATACCGCGTGGAATAGAGAGTTTGGGCAGAGAGGCTGTAGACAAATTTGTGGCTCAGATGGACACCATTCAAGGCTTTTACAACGAGTGGCAAAGCCTATTAGACGAAGCAAAAGGCAAGGGCGAGGCAAGCAACGAGGACGCGAGATTTGTGCTTCCAAACGCGGCGGAAACCAAGTTTGTACTAACACTTAACGCGCGTTCACTTTTAAATTTTTTCGAACTTAGGTGTTGTTTTAGGGCGCAATGGGAGATAAGAGAAGTTGCGTATTTAATGCTTAAGCACGTAAAAGCCGTAGCACCAACAATATTTAAAAATGCAGGACCATCGTGTTTTAGCGCTAGTTGCAAAGAGGGAAAGATGTCGTGCGGGCGCGTTAGCGAAGTAAAAAAACTTTTAAGTAAGTAAATGTGTAAGTGAACTATTTCGCAAAAAATGTGTGAGTGAACTACTTCGTAAAAAAACCTTGCACCACAACTAAAGGAAAAAAATGATTTATGTAGAGAGTAAAAACGCAGTTATAGAAGCACTAAATTCAGATGGTGGCACACTTTCAAAAATTTTACTTGCAAAAGAAGATAGTGCTATTACCCAACTAGCAAAAGCTAAGGGTGTAAAAGTAGAAGTTGCTACAAAAGAGAAGTTAGATAGGCTGGTTTTACATAAAAGGCACGGCGGGGTTATAGGGCTAATGGAAAGTGGCTTTAGATACTCTAGTGTGCAAGATATTATAAAGCGGGCAAGAGAGAGAGCAAGGATAGGGGAAAGTGTAGGGACAATAGAGAAATCAAGTGCAAAGGTAGGCGTGGCGCAAGAAGCACAAGGGGCAGAACTAGCAAAGAAAGGTGGCGCAAAAAAGGGTATATTTTTACTGCTACTAACAAATATAGAAGACCCGCACAATTTGGGTGCTATAATCAGAACAGCAGAGTGCGCGGGGGTAGATGGCATAATTATACCAAAAGATAGGGCAAGCGAAGTAAATGCGACAGTAATAAGGGTATCAAGTGGCGCGGCTTTTCATATACCTATAGCACAGGCAAATATTAACAGCGCGGTAGATATAATAAAAAAAGAGAACATTTTTGTTTTCGGGCTAGAAGCGGCGGAAGCAGGTGGGGCTTCAAAAAAGGTTGGGTGCCTTTACAAAACCAACTTAAAGGGCGATATATGCTTAGTGGTTGGCGGTGAAGATAAGGGTATATCTCACCTAACAAAAAAGTTGTGCGATGGGCTTGTAAGCATACGAATGGAAGGTAAGGTAACAAGCCTTAATGCGTCTGTATCAGCGGGGGTTGCGATATACGAAGTTGTTAGACAGAATTTATTGTAAAGTGTAAAGTGATTTCACGCATTAAATAATTTGCTTTACACGTTAGAAATAAATATTCAAAAAAGTAATAAGGTGGTAAATAAAAAATGGAGTTAGAAAATTTAAAAGACGAGCAGTTAGTAGGGCTTGCAAACGAAGGGAATGCAGATGCTAAAGAAGTTTTAATTGTTAGGTACAAACCTATTGTAGCCGTTATTGCTAGCAATTATTATTTGGTGGGTGGCGATAGCGACGACTTAATCTCGGGCGGTTTAATAGGGCTTATAAAAGCAATAAAATACTACAAGCCACAAGATGTTAGCGAGTTTAATTCTTTCAAAAACTTTGCTAAAATTTGTATATCCAGACAAATTTATTCTACAATACGCGCTTATTCTTCGGGCAAGCACGAAGCGCTGAACGATAGCGTGTCGTTATTTCACTTTGTAAAGGGCGAAGATGGCGAAGGATTACAACTTTGGGAAGTTGTTGCAAGCACAGACTTAACACCAGAGCAAGCTCTAGTAGAAAACGATAGGATAAACATATTTTTAGAAAAGGTTGCTAAAACGCTGTCGTTGCAAGAAAAGCAAGTATTCGACTTAATGCTAGAGGGTTATACATATAAAGATATAGCACAGAAATTATCCAAAACTCCAAAAGTTATAGACAATACAATTCAACGCATTAGAAATAAACTTCGCTAAACGTTATGTATTTAAATTTATATAGAAAATTTCGCCCTAAAAGGTTTGAAGATGTTTTAGGGCAAGAATATATTGTTAAGGCGCTGTCTAATCAAGTTTTGTTAGGCAGGGTTTCGCACGCATATTTGTTTACTGGTACGCGGGGTACTGGCAAGACGTCACTTGCCAAAATTTTTGCACTAGCGGTTAATTGCGAGAGTGTAAGCCGCAAACCTAAACAAACTTTGCTTCCGCCTTGTTACAAATGTGCTACGTGTATTGCCCTTACAACCAGTTCTGAAAATTTAGATATTATAGAGTTAGACGCAGCATCTAGGCGAAGCATAAACGATGTTAGAGAAATTCTAGAAAGCGTAAAGTATCCACCCGTTGTGGCTAGCAAAAAGGTTTACATCATAGATGAGGCGCATATGCTTACGACAGAAGCCTTTAACGCCTTTTTAAAAACGTTAGAAGAGCCGCCGCCATATGCTATTTTTATACTAGCAACAACAGAAAGCCACAAATTGCCACAAACAATTTTGTCGCGCTGTATGCGCTTAGATTTTAAACTTATACCAACAGACAAAATACAAACTCTTTTGGGTGGCATATTTGCGCAGATGGGCATAGAGGCGGAGAGCGGTGCGATAGAACTTATAGCGCGTGCGGGGGAAGGTTCTGTGCGCGACGCACTAAGCATAGCGGAGACAGCAATTTCGGTAGAGCAAGTTGTTACTTACAAAACGGTTGCAGAGTTTTTGGGCGCAGTAGATAAACAGTTTATCTATACGCTTGCTTTGCATATACTAAAAAAGGACGCGGGTAGTGCTTTAGAAATAGCAAACAAGTTGTTTGCAGAGGGCAAGTCGGTAACGCTGTTAGTTAAAGACTTGTTAGAAATTTTTGCGCAAATTGTGTTGGAAGTATCGGGGGGGGCTGGTAGTCAAAAAACCCTAACGGCTCAGCAGTTTTTAACAGACATTATAAAAAAAGCAAAGCCTAGTGTAACGCGCCTTACTTACTTGATGGAAGTGTTTTCTAAAACGGAAGCAAGCTTAAGGTTTGCTACAAATGCAAACATAGTACTACAAACAGCAATTATAAAAGGTGCTTCACCAAGTGTAGTAGATGAGATAGAAAGTGTTTTTGCAAGGCTAGAGCAGTTAGAGCAGACAGCGGGTAGCGGTAATACAGCGACCAGCGAACAGCATATCAGCGGACAGCGACCAGCGAACAGCGGGCAGGGTGAAGCGGATAACTTGTCTAGTAAGGCAACGCAAAAAACATCTCACTCATCACAGCATATTCCGCAAGTTATTATTAGTGATGGCATCTCAGAAGAATTAGAAAAGCGTATAAAAGACTTAGAGACTATTGCAAAACAAAGAGATGCCTCGTGCGAGCGAAGCCTTAACTCTAGGCTAGAGAGTTTGCAATATTTAGAAAACCTAATAGACAGAGTAACCAAACTAGAAAACAAAAATGCAAAAGCCCTACCAGCAGTTATAAAAAACCCCAAGGCAGAAAAACCCAAGGCAGAACCAAAAGTTAAAGTAGAAAAACCTAAGAAAGTAAAAGAACCAAAGGTTAAAGCAGAAAAACCTAAGCCAGAAAAAAAGCCAAAGGTTGAAAAGCCCAAGCCCATTAAAGAAGCAAAGGTTAAAACCGAAAAGCCTAAAAAGGAAGCGAAGCCAAAACCCGAAAAACCAAAAAAAGAGCCTAAGGTTAAAACCGAAGCAAAGCCTAAAGAAGTTAAACCCAAGGCAGAGCCAAAACCAAAAGTGCCAAAGGCTGTTAAAGAACCAAAGCCTAAAGTAGAAAAACCAAAAGCACCTAAAGTAGAAAAACCAAAGCCTGTAAAAGAAGTAAAGCCTAAAACAGAAAAACCCAAAGCAGAAAACCCTCATCGCTCATCGCTCATCGCTCATCCCTTACCAAACTCTCAACTCTCAACTCGGGGCTCTCAACTTCAAAAGCCAACGCCACAAAAAGAAGACATTAAAAAGGGCAAAGCAATATGGGGCGGGGTAGTTACTGCGCTTCGTGAGGGCGGGCATACGATACTTATGGGGGTTGTTACAAACGTGCAAGATGCATACGTAAGTGGCAATAAACTTATTGCAAAAGTTACAGAGACCGAATTCACACGGCTTAACACACCAGAAAACTTACAGATTATAAACAGCATACTATCAAAGCATAACTTAACAGTAGAATACACTCACACATCAACCAAAAACACAGCACTAGAGAATATGAAAGAATTATTTGGCGACAATTTAAAATTAAGATAAGGAGTTTAATCTTACGAAAAGTAGCAATCTTTTCGGAGAGTTTTGTGGCTTAGGCTTTTAAAAGCCGGTCACCCGAAAAATTATGAAAAAAAGAGGATTTAATTTAGGTGGCGGGGGCGGCGGAAATATGCAGCAACTTATGAAGCAAGCCCAGCAAATGCAAGAGCAAGCACAAAAGGCTCAAGAAGAAATCGCAAATATGGTAATTTCTGCGACTGCGGGTGGCGGAATGATAACTGTAGAAGTAAGTGGCGATAAGCAAATACTAAGCGTAAAAATAAAGCCAGAAGCAGTAGATGAAGACGATATCGAAATGCTAGAAGACCTTATCATAGCAGTTTTTAACGACGCTTTCGCAAAGGCGGATAGGGCAAGGGAAGACAAGTTAGGTCCACTTTCTGGATTAATGTAACAAATTACAAATTACAATGTACAAATTACAAATGTTAAACTCATTAATACAATTACTCTTGAACGGTTTACAATGGTAAACTTAATAAATAAGTAGACTATAACTGTTCAAGTGAGAGGGCATTAAGCAAATACAACATTTGTACATTGTAATTTGTACATTGTAATTTGAATTATGAATTCTTTAGATAAATTAATAAACCAGTTTACAAAATTGCCGGGGGTAGGGCGCAAGGCTGCTACTAGGTATGCTTATTACGTTGTTAGCGCGGGGGCGGACGAAGTGGCGGCTTTGGCAGATACTTTGCTAGAAGTTAAGCAAAAAATAAAGTACTGTAGCGTTTGCGGCACGTGGGCTGAGATAGACACTTGCGATATTTGTGCTACGCGAGACACAGATATTATTTGCGTTGTTAAAGAGCCAAAAGATGTTTTTACGTTTGAGCGCATAAGGGACTTTGAAGGCACATATCACGTACTGCACGGCACGCTTAACCCGCTAGATAATATAGGTCCGGACAATATTCGCATAAAAGAGTTGCTAAACAGAGTTAAAAGCGGCAGAGTGAAAGAAGTTATAATGGCAACAAACCCAGATGTAGAGGGTGAGAGTACGGCTATGTATATAGCGCGGCTTTTAAAACCGCTAGGCATAAAAGTAACGCGCATAGCGCAAGGCATAACAATAGGCACAGATATAGAATACGCAAGCGAAGTAACTCTAAGCCGCGCACTACAAGATAGGAAAGAGATTTAAACCAAATTAGTGTAAAGTTTAGAGTGTAAAGTGTAAAGTGGTTAAACTCATTAATTGCTAAGCGTTTGAACAGTCTAGCAGTATACTCTTTGTGCGCAATATGTAAAACAATTCTGCCCGCGCTAGCGGTGTAACCACTCTACACTTTACAATTTACACTCTACACTAACAAATAATTATGTTTTTAACAGCACAGATTTTTGGCGCGTTGGCGCTTGTTTCTTTTTTTATAACGTTTCAGATTAAGAAGCGTAGATATTTGCTTTTGTGGCTAACCATAGGCAACACTTTTTTATCACTCAACTATTTGTTTATGGGGCTTTGGTTTGGCGTTGTGCTTGGGCTTTTGGGGGCTTTTAGAAGCATTGTGTTTTTAATGATAGAGCGTAGAGAAAGAGAGGCGCGCGAGTACAGAGTAAGCCAAAAAGCCGCCGGTGTACAAACCCCGTGGCAAAAAATAGAAATTTTCGGGCTGTGCTTTTTAATTTTTTGCTTAATTTTAAATACTGTATTCTTAAGTATTACGGCAGAAAACTTGCTACATTGGATAATTTTAGTTGTTGCAATAATTTTTATAACATCAACTTACCTAGAAAGCAAGCACTTCATACGAATAATATCAATTGTTTATTCATCACTACTTCTAGCATTAAATGTACAAATTCAAAACTATATGATGATAGCCTTAGAAATAACAATTCTAATGTCTATATTAATTTTTTACGTAAGGTTTGTTGGGGAAAGAGTTAAAGGAAATAAGCAAATAGTAGATATGGGGCAAGAAGTAGATGTGGCTGAGCATATAGATACAGAACAAGTAATGCATACACAGCAGGCAGTCGGCGCAGAACAAGCAGTCGACACAGAGCAGGCAATAGAGCAGACAACAGATACAGAGCAAACACTAGATGCGGGTGAGCAAATTACAAACAATTAAAATAATAAAATCAAGTACAACAGGCAGGAAAAAACTATGTTAAAATACGTTCCTAATACTTTGGGTATATTAAGAATTATGTTTTGCATACCACTTATATTTTTTACGCCATTTGGGCTTACTACAACTGCGGGCATCGTGGCAGTAGTATTTTATTCTTTAGCGGGGCTAAGTGACATAATCGATGGTCCGATTGCACGGCGCATAGAGGGCGGGCAAACAGAGTTTGGCGCAGCGCTAGATGGCCTTGCAGATATGGTGCTAGCCGTTGTGGCGGTAATTTTTATAGCACCGGTAATTTTTACCACTACGCAACTTATAATAGCAATTTGCGCGCTTGTGTTAAGGTTTTCTAGCGGCATAGTAAGTTATATAAAACACAAGCAAGTTGTTTTTTTGCACACATACTTCATAAAGTTTATGGGTACATACCTTTTTGCGCTGCCTTTTTTGTGGCTAGCCCTAGGTGACAGCCTTGCATTTAACATCGCCTTTTTCACACTTATGTGCGTTGTAATACTAGCAATGATAGAAGAGATAACAATCAACCTAAACACAAAAGAACCAGCCTTCAACATAAAATCAATCTTCGCCCTAAAACAATTCAACAACCAACACAAAGCGGGTGGTGAGTAAAATTAAACTCTGATTGAGTGCGAATTTTATATATTTTTTTGCTTTAAAATGCTTGCGTATATTTTGTAAATGTGATATACTTAATAGCGGTGTGAGTAGGTGGGCTTTAGGTTGGGTTTAGAGGTGTTTTTAAGTTTAAAGATGTTTAGACCTAATGAGTTTAGACCTAATGGGTTTAGATATGAGTTAGTACTTACATAAGCCAAAAGATTAACTTAGGTGTAAGTTAAAAGGGGTTGAAGGGGTTATGCTTAAAATGGCAAAACAACAAAATTTAGAAGGGGTAAAAGCGTTAGTATGCAAAAGCATATTAGTTTCGTTTTTGTTTTTTAAAATTTAAATTGTGTACCACTATTGTAGTGGTATTTTTTTTGTGAAAAGTAGAGTGATTATGGCTAAGCAATTCCTTGTGTAGCGTAGCAGAAATTCTATGATTTTTCAAACAATCAAAACAACAATAGAGAAACAAAAATATATAAGGAGTTTACAAAATGAAAAAAGGATTTTTGGTTTTACAAAATGGTACAGTTTTTGAGGGCAAGGCGTTTGGCGCAGACAAAGAAGTTGTAGGTGAGATTGTTTTTACAACTGCTATGGCTGGATATTTAGAGACGCTTACAGACCCAAGTTATTACGGGCAGATTGTACTACAAACATTTCCGCTGATTGGAAACTACGGCGTTATAGAGCAAGACTTTGAGAGTGATAGGGTATGGCCTAGGGGCTATATAGTGAAGTATCCGTGTTTTGCGCCGTCTAACTTTAGAAGCGAGTACGACTTGGACACGCTGCTTAAAAAGCACGGGGTTACGGGGCTAGCAGACATTGACACGCGCGCGCTTGCTAAGATTATAAGGCAAGAGGGCGCTATGAACGGCAAGATAATGTTTAAAAAGCCAACGGCTAAAGACAGAAAAGAGATTGCCGAGTATAAGGTTTTGGATGCTGTTGCTAATGTGTCTAAAAAGGATATCTCTCGCATAGAGCAGCCGCTAGAGCAAAAGCAAGAAATCGCACAAGATTTGCTAGATGCTATGCGCGTGAAGTCTGCAGACGGCACGGCGGCAGAAGTAGCAAAAACAGAAGTTAAAACAGACAAAGACTTACGCATTGCGCTTTTAGACACAGGCTCTAAACGCGCAATAGAAATGGAGATGATAAAGCGCGGGGCGGAAGTAAAAAGGTTTGCATACAACGCAAGCGCAGATGAGATTCTAGCCTACAACCCAACGGGCATACTGCTATCTAACGGACCGGGCGACCCTGCAGAAAAAGCCAACGCGCCAATTATAGAAACCATAAAAAAGTTGGTAAAAAGCAACATAACAATATTTGGAATATGCTTAGGTCATCAGTTTTTGGCTATGGCAAACGGCTTAAAGTCGCGCAAACTAAAGTTCGGACACAGAAGCGCAAACCAACCAGTTAAAGATTTAAAAAGCGGCAAAGTATACATAACAAGCCAAAACCACGGCTACGAAGTTATATCTAAAGGCAAAAGTTGGCTAGTTAACGTAAACGATGGCACGTGCGAAGGGCTAGACTTCGGCAACAGTTTCTCAGTACAATTCCACCCAGAAGCCTGCGGCGGTCCGCTAGACACAACCTTCCTATTCGACAAATTCGTAGACAGAATAAAGGCTTCGCAAAAGACAAAAAGTACAAACGGAGGTGTAAGATAATGCCAAAGGATAAGAGTTTAAAAAAGGTTATGCTTATTGGGTCGGGTCCGATTGTTATTGGGCAGGCTGCTGAGTTTGACTATGCGGGTACGCAGGCTTGTAGGGTTTTGAAGGATAATGGAATTGAGATTATCCTAGTTAATTCTAACCCGGCAACCATTATGACAGACAAAAACATAGCGGACAAAATTTACATAGAGCCGCTAACGCTTACTACTGTTAAGCGAATTATTAAAAAAGAAAAGCCAGACGGAATTTTGTCTGGGCTTGGCGGGCAGACTGGTTTGACTTTATCTATGCAACTTGCTAAGAGTGGCTTTTTAAGTGAGAATAATGTAAGGCTTTTAGGAAGTTTGCCAGACACAATAGACAAAGCGGAAGACCGCCAGTTGTTTAAAGACACGATGATTGAGATTGGTCAGCCGGTGATTCCGTCGCGCTCTGTTAATGATGTTGAAGCGGCGCTTGAGGCGGCACGTGTAATTGGCTACCCCGTTGTTGTGCGCCCGGCGTTTACTTTGGGTGGTGCTGGTGGTGGCTTTGCTAACAGCGAGGCAGAACTTAAAATTATTGCGGGCAATGGTTTGGCGGCCTCACCCATCACTCAGGTTTTGATAGAAAAATCTATCGCGGGGTGGAAAGAGATAGAGTTTGAAGTTATGCGCGATAGGGTTGGCAACAAGATATCTGTATGTAGTTTAGAAAACTTCGACCCGGTGGGTGTGCATACGGGGGATAGCATTGTTGTTGCGCCTTGCTTGACCCTTGCGGACAAAGAACTTCAGATGTTAAGAACGGCTAGTTTAGAGATTGTAGATGCGCTTGGCGTTGAGGGTGGGTGTAACGTTCAGTTAGCGCTTAACCCGCACAGTTTCGAGTACGCGGTTATAGAAGTTAACCCGCGCGTATCGCGTTCTAGTGCGCTTGCATCTAAGGCTACGGGATATCCTATTGCTAAGGTTGCTACACTTGTTGCTATTGGCTATACGCTTGATGAGATTTTAAATCAGGTTACGGGCAACACTTACGCGAGTTTCGAGCCAGCGCTTGATTATGTGGTTGTAAAACTGCCGAAGTGGCCGTTTGATAAGTTTGTTTATGCGGATAATAAGTTGGGTACGCAAATGAAGGCGACTGGCGAAGTTATGGCAATGGCAGACAATTTTGAAGAAGCGCTACTAAAAGCTGTTAGGGGTGCAGAACTTGGGCTTGCAGACTTGAACCACCCAAAAATAGAGAAGTGGGCGGACAGCGCGGTAAGGGACGCACTTTACGCTGTGCCGACTGATGATAGACTTTTTATTGTGTATGAGGCGCTAAAGCGTGGCATAACGCTAGAAGAGATTCATAGTGCGACCAAAATAGATAGGTGGTTTTTGAATGCGCTTGTTAGGATATTAAACGCGGAAAAAGACGGCGCTAGTAAGGCTAAGCGCAAGTTAGTTTACAAAATGGTAGACACTTGCGCGGCAGAGTTTGCTTCCGACACGGCTTATTTTTACAGCATACAAAACGGCACAGAAAACGAGGTTTTGCCATTTATAAAGGCTAGCAAAAAGAAAAAGGTTGTGGTGTTAGGCTCGGGTCCGATAAGAATTGGGCAGGGGATAGAGTTTGATTATGCCTCAGTTCATTGCGTGTGGACGCTTAGAAAACTAGGCTACGACGCGGTGGTTATAAACAACAACCCAGAGACACTATCTACAGACTTTGATACTGCCGACAGGCTTTACTTCGAGCCGCTTCATATTGATGATGTTATGAGCGTTATTGAAGTTGAAAAGCCAGTTGGCGTTATGGTTGCTTTCGGTGGTGGTACGGCAATAAAACTTGCTAAGCAACTGAGTGAGCGGGGCGTAAAAATTATAGGCACATCGGCAGACAGTATAGACATTTGCGAAGACAGAGATAGGTTTGACAAACTTTTAGAAGAGTTAAATATTCAACGCCCGCCGGGGACTGGCGTTTGGAATTTAGACGAAGCGCTTGTTGCGGCAAACCAACTAGGCTACCCTGTGCTGATGCGCCCAAGTTATGTTTTGGGCGGTCAGAATATGATTATAGCCTTCTCAGATGACGATATTAAAGAGTATATGGAAATTATACTTAGCCAAAAACTTGCCGGACCAGTTTTAATAGACAAATATTTGCGCGGCAGAGAGATAGAAGTTGATGCGATTTGTGATGGCGAAGATGTGCTGATTCCGGGAATTATGGAACAAGTAGAGGCTACGGGCGTACACTCGGGGGATAGTATTTCTGTATATCCAACAATAAATGTGGGCGAGATTTTACAAAAAGAATTGCTAGAGTTAACTAGAAAAATTGCAAAGGCGCTTGATGTTAGGGGGCTTATAAACATACAATATTTGCTACATAAGGGTGATATTTTTGTTATAGAAGTTAATCCGCGCGCATCACGCACCGTGCCGTACATAAGCAAAGTGACGGGCATAGATATGGTAGATTTGGCAGTTAAAACAAGTTTGGGGCAAACGTTTAAAAAGATGGGCATTAAAACGGGGATAGCGCCCGTGCCTGATTTTGTTACTGTTAAAGTGCCGAAGTTTAGTTTTGAAAAACTTGCGGGTGTGGATACGTTGCTTGGACCAGAGATGAAAAGCACGGGTGAAGTGTTAGGTATTGGCAGAAACTTACGCGAAGCGCTATACAAAGGGCTTGTGGCTGCGGGCTATAAAATGAAAAAAGAGGGTGGCGTTTTAATAACAGTATCGGCGGCAGATAAAGAAAAAATTGTGCCGGTTGCAAGAAAGTTTGCGCGTGCGGGCTTTAAGTTGTATGCAACTGCTGGTACGGCAAAGTTTTTGCGTGCTAACGGGCTAGAGACACAGCAAGTAGATAAAATTATAGACAACCCGACTAGCAATACAGAAACACTTATTGAGAGTGGCGAGATTGCCTACGTGGTGTCTACAAGCGAAAAGGGCAGAGACCCAAGCCGCGACGATGTTAAGGTTCGCCGCCGCGCAGTATCGCAGGGCGTATCGTACGTAACAAGTATAGACACAGCAAACGCACTAATAGAAAGCATACTATCAGGCTACACAGAAGAGACCTTCGAGTTAGTCGAGTTAAATACGATTAGTTAGTGTAGAGTGTAAAGTGTAAAGTGTAGAGTGATTTCACCGCTAGCGCGGGCAAGATTATATTTGCAAAAGGTGAAGAATCCGACTGTTCAAACCCTTACTATTTAATGGAGTGTAGGCACTTTACACTCTACACTTTACACTTAAACAGGGGTAAAGCATATGAAAAACGTATATTTAATAGACCACCCTTTAGTAAAGCATAAGTTGGCTTTGCTTAGAGATGTGGCTACAAAAAAATGTTTGTTTAGAGACTTGCTTGGTGAGTTAACTACTATTGTTGGCGTAGAGGCTATGAAAAACCTGCCAACAAAAAAGGTTAGTGTTAAAACGCCGGTAGTTACGTGCGAGCAAGAAGTTGTAGATGCAAAAATTGCTATTATACCGATTTTGCGTGCAGGGCTTGGTATGGAAGAAGCGCTTGTTCATCTTTTGCCGTTTGCAGATGTATATCACGTGGGGATAGAGCGCGATGAGGGCAGTTTAAAACCTAAAGAGTACTACTGTAAAATACCAAAAAGTTGCGCTGATATTATTGCAATTGTGGCAGACCCAATGCTAGCAACGGGTGGCTCGGCAGAGGCGGTAATACAAATGCTGACAGACAGAGGCTGCAAAACAATAATTATGCTTAGCATAATAGCAAGCCCAGAGGGTATAAACGCAATACATAAAAAGCACAAGGGTGTAAAAATTTACACAGCCGCAATAGATACGGGCGCGGGTGGTGGAAAGGGCTTAAACGAAAAAGGCTATATAGTGCCGGGGCTAGGGGACGCGGGCGACAGACTATTCGGCACAAGGTGTAAGGGCTAGATAAAATATAATGGCTATGCGCCCACTACTAATTATCTGCGCTTAGTGTGACATCTAAAAAGGCAAAAGCCACCAAAGTAATTTGGTGGCTTTTGTGGTTCAACCTTTAACAATTTTATCAAGGGTTTATGCCCGAAAAACTTTTTTTGTCCAAAAACATTTGCTATTATTTGCGTAATAGTGTATACTTAAGGTGTCGGAAGTTTTGATTAAGTGAGAAAAACTTGCTACTTAGTTGAAGCATTCGTATCCTACTTTTTTTGCATAGGGTGCGTTTTCGCGTTTTGTGCTTTGCATAGGTGCGTTTATGCATTTTGTGCGCGGAATAAAGTTATGATTAAAAAACACAGGGTTGTTCAAAGAAGAACAAATTTTGATGGTGTAGATGGAATACCAAAGCTTAACATAAAGCAGACTGTACTTGTTGGTTTGTCTTTTATGAGTATTACGGGGCTTTGGTTTTTCTTTAATTCTGCCGTGCCACCTATTTTAAGGCAACAGTTCGACTTGTCGGGTACGCAGATTGGTTTAGTAATGGGCTTGAATGCTTTGTTTGGGCTTATGTTGTCGCCACTAGTTGGCTTGCTATCTGATAGAACGCGGACAAGGTTTGGTAGGCGCTTGCCTTATATTTTGGGTGGTGCTATTGCTGGTGGTGTTGCGTTTATCCTTATGCCGTTTGGTATAGACACGGGGCAGTTGTGGGTGTTTATGATTATACTTGTAATTGCTGTTTTTGCCGTAATGTTTTTTAGAACGCCAGCCGTTGCGCTTATGCCAGATGTTACGCTTAAGCCGCACCGCACAGTTGGAAACGGCATTATAAACGTAATGGGCGTTTTGGGCGGACTTATCGGTATGATTTTATTTATGCTGATAAACACAGACACTCGCGTAGGCGAAGATGGCACTTACACATTTACGTATATGATAATGGACAACAGAGTTACAATTGCTTTCGTGCTTGTTGGCGCGCTTATTATAATGGCTAACTTGGTGTTATTTATAACCATAAGAGAGAATAAGTTAGTTGAAAAGCGCGAGAGGCTTCAAGAAGAGTTAGGGCTTATAGAAGAAGAGAGCGGTTTAGAAAAAGGCTCGGGGCTGTCTAAAGAGCAAAAGGTGGGGCTTGCACTACTTTTAGGCTCGGTGTTTTTGTGGTTTATGGCATACAACGCGATTGAGACGTGGTATACGACTTATGCGTTTTATGTTTTAGATTTCGATGCGGCGGGTGCTGGTTTTGGAATGATATTTGCATTAGCGTTTGGCTTTATGGCATTTATTCCGGCAAGTATTTTGGCTGTTAAAATAGGCAGAAAGCGCGCGGTAATGCTCGGCATTTTAATAATGCTTGCGGGTATTGCCATTGTGCCGTTTATCACGTATGAGATAAGGTTTTTAATTTACTTGCCTATGGCGCTTGTTGGTATTGGCTGGGCTACAATAAATGCATCAAGTTTTGTAATGGTAGTAGAACTTTCTAAAAATGCAAACTTGGGGCGCTTTGTTGGCATATACTACGTAGCAAGTATGTCGGCGCAAGCAATCACGCCATTTTTATCGGGGCTTTTAAGCGATATTGTAGAAAACCAAACTGGCTCGTTAGAAACGGGGCTAAGGGCAGTATTTATCTACGCGGGTATATTTATGGCGCTTGCGTTTATTGTTATGATATTTGCAAAGTATGGTAATACGTACAAGTTGGAAGACTGTGTGGTAGAGGGTAGCGAAGAGGATACAGCATTCAGCGAGCAGGGTTTAGAGAGTGAACAGGGAATAGGGATAAGCGAACAGCCATTCAGCGAACAGCACTCAGCGGTAAGCGGTCAGGGTCTAGAGAATGATACTACTGAAATTAGCGAGCAAGGTTTAGAGTAAGTAATTTTAAGCACTTGCAAACGCTAGACAAATGGTTTTTTATGTGATATAATAAGTGTATATTTTTATTGTAGGGGACTGCCCGCGTGGTTGGTTGGTCCTTAAAAGGAGACAAATATGATGATTTGGATAATCAGCGGTATTGGCGCGTTGTTGCTTTTGTGGGTTATAGTAACATACAACGGGCTTGCACGCTTCAGATTAAGGGTAAGAAAAGCTTGGGCGCAAGTAGACGTTCAACTTAAAAAAAGGTTAGACCTAATTCCTAACCTTGTGGCAACTGTTCAGGGTTTTGCTAGCCACGAAAGAGGCACGTTTGAGGCTATAACTAACGCGCGTGCTATGGCGGGCGCTGGTGGCGGAAACAACAGAGATATGGCGCAAATAGCGCAAGCAGACGCGGCTATGAGCGGTGCGTTATCTAGGCTTTTAGTAACAGTAGAAAACTACCCGCAACTAAGGGCAGACCAAAACTTTTTAAAACTTCAGCGCGACCTAGCAGAGATAGAGCGCCAAATTGGCTTTGCGCGTAAGTTTTATAACGAGGCAGTACTTAGGTTTAACGAGCGCCGCGTAGTATTCCCGCGCGTAATAGTAGCAGCGCTTTTAGGCTTCAGAGAAGAGCAATTCTTCGAAGCACCACCAGAAGCAAGAGTAGCACCAGTTGTATCGTTCAACTAATTTTTGTGGCTGGTTGTGTAAGCGTACGGCAAGTTTACAGTCGTTCGGATAAATAAATTACTTGCACGGCATTTATAAAATACAAAAAGCCAACTTAGATTGAAGTTTAAGTTGGCTTTTTAGTTTTAAGTTGTGGTGAGATGCCAGCGCGCAGATATGTAAATTTTTTAGCCTCGTGATTACGCTAGCAATTCTTACATATCAAACGCTACCTGAAAACTGCGGAAGCACTTAGATAAAAAATTTATATATCAAGCGCCTATTAAATGCTAAGTGGTCTGCGTCTAAATCTTTGTGCTACGTATGCGCCGGTGCAGCCTAGACCTAGGATACCGCTTACGCCTGCTATCATCCACGCGGCGTTGTTGTTACTGTCTTCATCATCTGGCATTAGTACTTTAGCAAAAAGGATAAGTACGCCCTCGTTGAACATCTCTGTTGTGATGTACTCTAGTGGTTGTAGGTAGTTTAGAAGTACCCAACCTAAGAATTGATAGTTTGAAGTGAATGCAAACTTGTCTAAGCTTAGGTATAGTATGCCGTATGCAAAGTCTGTCTCAGAAAGAGAAATTGTGTTTAGTAAGTTGCCGTTTGCGTTTATAAGCATAATCGTAAACTCGCCACTAGCGCCCTCACAACCGCACGATATGCAAGGCTCGGTTGGCTCGGTCGGCTCACACGTACAAGGCTCATATGGGTAATAAGGACAAACAGGCTCAGTTGGCTCGCACGTGCAAGGCTCGTAAGGGTAGTAAGGACACTCTACAGGCTCTGTGCCACACCCGCACGCAATGCACGGAGCAGTTTCGCCATCAGCAGTCTGTGTTGTTGCTAGCGCCTTTGAAGTATGCCCAGCAATACCTAAACTGTTTACTGCTCTCACTTTGAATGTGTATAACACGCCGCCCTCTAAGTCTACAAATGTGTGTAGGCTGCTTGTCATAGCGTTTACCCAAGTCTCGCCGCTATCACTCGACACTTCGTGGCGAATAATTGCAAGCCCGTTTGCCTCGGCGCTTGTAACCGCTGTCCACCTAAGTACTACTAACTCTGGTCCCGCTACTGCTATAAAATCTGCAGGTGCTGCCGCAAGCGTACCTTCCGGTGTCGCGCGCGCTATGTTAGATGCCACAGAAGCCCCCTCTATGTTAACAGCCCTTACTATGAACGATAACTCTACACCAATTTGCGCCGCGTTTGCTTGAAAGCGGTGAGAAGTTGCGTTTTGTGTAGCAACCCACGATGCGCCGCCGTTTATAGAAAACTCGTGCCTTGTAATCGGCGTGTTGCCGTTGTTTGTAGGTGCAGTCCACGCTAAGTCTACGCGCCCTAAGTCATCTGCAACTGCCGTTAGGTTTGTCGGGCTAGACGGCGGAAAAAATGCTATGAAGTTGCGTGCAGAGATTCTGTTGTTAGCAATCTCTGTGCTGCTTCCGCTTACGAAGTGACGCGCAGAAGTAGCCGCCGTGTTAACACGAAGTTCGTGTTCACCCGCGTTTATTGTAGGGAAGCGAAGCGTACCGATGTTGTATAAATGACCCGCAACGTTAACCGCGTTTTGAGATGATACACTTAAAACAATTATGCCCGCCCCAACATTCGTACCCTCGGCACTTATTTGGTTTGTTGGGAATATTGTATTGCCAACGTAAGTTTGTGGCGTAAGCGTAAGTGGTAACACCGCCGGGTTAAAATTTATTACAATACGCATATTGTTAGTTGGGTTGTTGAAGCGCGCCCAAACCTGAACATCTTTAGAGTTAGCAGTAACATTTCTGCCAACTAACTGAAAGGCTACGTCTTCGTCTGCGCTTAGTCTGTAGTTGCTAAGCGTTATATTAGCGTTTGTACTCGCTAGCGCGCTGTAATTGCCACCTGCAACAATGCTTGTAAGCGTAGCAATCATTATCAATGCGCCTGCAACAAGCGCGCACGATAACATCTTTATTTTAGATTTTAATTTGTTTCTCATAATTTATTCTCCTATGTAGGTTTTAAACCTTGTATGTAGATTTTTATTTTTATATAATTTGTCTGTTTAAGCATAGACCATAGAACAAGTTAAACGTGTCAAAGAAGTTGTCGTGCATATAGATGTAAGCAACATCGCTTATGTTTACAATGCCGTCTCTGTTTATGTCTGCCGCTAGTAAGAATGCACCGGTAAGTTCAAACGCATCAAAGAAGTTGTCGTGCATATAAATGTAAGCCACATCACTTACGTTTACAATACCATCGCCATTCGTATCACCCGCAAGCACCAACACAACCTTGTCTAAAACATTATCGCCATCTACTAACTTGAAAGTTATGCCCGTTGCAACATTTGTCGCACCCAAAGCCGTAATAACCTGTCCATCATTTCCAACCACAACAATATGCTCAAGCTCCACCGCAAACTGCGTAAGCAACAACTCTAAACTATTTCCAGCCGCCAAATTAATCAAATACCTAACATAATCTACCTCTATAATCTCTAACCACACACCAAAACGACTCTCGCAAAGTGTAAAGTAAGTTGGAAGGCTAGGCAAAAGACCGCTTCTGTATAACTGAAGCCTGTAGTAAACACCGCTGTTTTCGTTAAACACATATATAAACGTTGGTGCGCTTGAGATGCTAATGTTGCCCGCTACGCGCCCGCCCCCAAAGTAGTGTCTGAACCAAACGTTTTGCTCACCACAGTAGATGTACTCGAACTGCGGGGCATAAGTTCTGTAAACTCTGTTGCCACTCTCATCAAACACAGGTAAGTACCTAGCAAGGTTGCTATAAGGGCTAGAGCCTACAAACCAGAATGCACCTAAATCTATTGTGTCGTTGTTCCAAACCCACGCGCTATACCTAGTTAGACCAAAGCGTATATCTGTTACGTGAGCGTTAGGGCTTGATATGTTAACTTGAATAGCCCACCACAAGCCACCAACGTAAGCCCTTATATCGTTTAGCGTAGATACTATATCTGCGCCGTCTTCTGACTTGAATGCTTTTGCTTCTTCTAAATTAGCGAAGTGGTGATTAAAGCCAACTATAAAGCGCTGGTTGCCAACAACCTTATCTATTTTAGGGTTGTGCGCTTCGAAGTGGAAGCGACTAGAATAATATCTTTGTTGAAAGAAGTGACCCCTTGCGCCACACGAGAAATAGTAGCCACATTCGCATATTATTTCTATAGGGCTAAACCACATAGGGAATAGTTTGCCAGAACAACTACCAGTCCACGTATAGTCTTGCCATAATGGGTTTACTTCTAGCATATTGTAAAACCAAGCACGCCCTCTATTCCAAACGTTAACGTTAGTAACATCTGAGCCACCTGCGAAAATTTGCGTGGCAGTTAAATGTAAGTAACCACCCGCGTAAAGTCCTTCAAAAGTTTTTTCGCGTATTGTGGCAGTAGACCAATTAAATTGTCGCCAAAGTTTAAGAGTATGTAAAAACCAGTAATTATCTGTGCCGTTTATTTCTAAATTAAATCTGAAGTCGCAGCAGCAACGTAAGTACGGGAAAATCCATCTATCATCACTTCCATAAACTACCGTTCTTAAATAACTTAAAACTTCAGTAGACTTTTTCTCGCCATCTATATAAAGGTGCGATATAAAAGGGGTCCCTTCTGCACCAATAACCACGTTGTTAACAACAGAGTCGTTAATTACAATACCTGCTACAGCCCCAACATAAGCGTGAAGGAAATATGCCACGCTAAAAGTTGGGTTGTAAACTAAATTGTTTAGTATACAAGTACCAGCCGCCGGCATATATGTTGCACTAGAAAAGCCTGCAATTCCGCCAATGAAAAATGAAGTTAAGTGACAACTATAAGCATTGTATGCGCAACAGCAAGTGAATAAATGAGTAATTATTATTTCAGAATCTCTGAAAACGCTGTTAGATACAACGCTTCTAACGCTTGCACCTGTTATGCCACCTATGTAAGCAAATCCAGCGCCAGAATGTGGTGCATTATGTAGTGCGTCTGGGGACGCGTTGTAAACCACTAGGCTAGTGTTTATTACGTTGCTACCCGTTATATGAGAAGTGCTTAGTCCCAAATCACTCACACCAAAATCAGAGTCTCTTATAAAGCCAGCAACTACGCCGTGTGCAGAAGTAAAGCAAGTAGGTACGCCGATAAAAGAATTAACAACATTAACATTAACAGCACGCGAGCCAACTAAAGTGCCAGCAACAACCCCAGCAGATGGTATGCCGTGATAATCTGTTTTGAATTCACGTTGCCCAGAACCCATCCAGCCAATGTGAGTTGAGTTATGTGTGCGCCAACCCGGCTCTTGTACATCTATATTTGCATTAGCAAAAGTGATTTCTCTAATAGAAGAGTGAAACATATATCCAATAAAACCTATGCTCTCTAACATTGTTTCTAAATTTCGACGCGTCTCGCCCCAACTAAAACTAACGCGGTGGTCTATTGTAAGTATTGTATTAGCGCGTATTGCTAAGCCATAAATGGTGTGACCCCTGCCATCTATATGCATATTTTTAACAGCAGGTATGGTTTGCCAGTAGTGCGCGCTTAAATCCATATCTCTTGCAAACTTTATTGTGTAATCGTGAAAGGTAGTGTTATGGTTTGCAATAGTCCACATATCACTTACATACCACCCAATATGACCGTGCCACCTTAGTCCCTCAAGTTGTTCGCAGTAGTCACTAAACCACAAGAAGCCATCACCCTTTAGCGTATACGCAAAAAGACCAAGCTCTCTTTCGTCTTGTAAAATAATTGTTTTTGTATCGCGGCAATGCACAGAGAATTCCTCTATTCTTTGTCCGCTCTCTGAGTACAGACCCTCTATGTGCCAATATCCCGAGCGGTATGAATTGTACTCATATGCAAACACCCGCAAAACATTAAACGCAACAAATGTTGTGCCAATGCAAAGCAAAAATGCAAGCATTACCGCCAACAGTCTATTAGACCTATTCGGTTTTTCTCTAATTTTAACCATATATAATTTCCCCCTAAAATTATTTCCGTTAAAGTATTTGTAAAGTATTAAAATTGTTAAATATATTTTAACATAAATCAAATTAAAAAGCAAGCGTTTTGCAACATTTTATTAATTTATTTCAAACTTTTTTAATAAATGGAAATTTGAAATCTGTATTTTAAAGCCCTTATTTATGTTGGGTTTAAAATATAGATTATAGATAAATAGATAATATGATTGACTTATTTTTTGAAATAGTTTATAATGGATAGTATGGCTAAGATAATTGCGTTAACAAATCAGAAGGGTGGGGTTGGCAAGACTACTACTTGTATTAATTTGGCGGCGTGCGTTGCTATGGAGGGTAAGCGCGTGCTTCTTATTGATATAGACCCACAGGGCAATTCTTCTAGCGGGCTGGGGGTTGAGAAAAACAAACTAGATGGCAGTTTGTATAATGTGCTTGTTGGCTCTAAAAACATAATAGATGTTATAAAGCGCACGCAAATAGAAAACTTAGATATACTGCCAGCAAATATAGACCTAGCGGGCGCGGAAGTAGAACTTGTTTATATGGAACAGCGCGAGCGCGTTTTAAGCCGTGTGCTAGAGCCGGTTATGCATATGTACGACTTTATACTAATAGACTGCCCGCCAAGTTTGGGGCTACTAACACTTAATGCGCTTGTTGTTGCGCACAGCGTGCTTATACCGATACAATGCGAGTATTTTGCGCTTGAGGGGTTATCTCAACTGATGAATACAGTTAAACTTTTAAAAAAGCATTTAAACCAGAATTTAGAAGTTGAGGGCGTTGTGCTTACTATGTATGATAGTCGTTCTAAATTGTCGCAACAAGTTGCGGACGAGATTAAAACTTTTTTTGGCAAAAAGGTTTACGCAACAGTTATACCAAGAAACGTAAGGCTATCTGAAGCGCCATCGCACGGCTTGCCTATAATATTATACGATAAGTCTAGTAGCGGGGCTGCTGCTTACAAAGCGCTAGCAGATGAATTCTTAAGTAGAAACAAGTAGAGTTGCTCCGCAACCGTATCCGCGTGCATCTTTTTGCAATTTTAGCACATCACTTCGTTGTTTTTTCCTTGCGTACATCAAGTACGCGCGTCAAAAACGCCTTGTGCTGTATCTAAAATTGCCTCAATCTGCTACGCGTCTAGATTACGTCGCAACTCTAAAAATAAAAAATGAGTTTATGAAAAATGGGGTATTTAATGAAAAAATATAGAGATGATATTATTCAAAAAACTGTAGAACTAATCGGTTTTAAAAGTGTTTACGACAAGGCTAGTGTTAGTAAAAATATGCCTTATGGAAGCGAAGTAGATAAGGCGCTTAAGTTTATGCTAGACCTTGCAAAAAGAGATGGTTTTAGTGTTGTGAATGTTGGCGGACACGCGGGGCATATAGAGTATAATCCGAGCGGGGCTAGTGAGATTTTAGGTATACTTACGCATTTAGATGTTGTGCCAAAGGGGGATAATTGGGATAGTGATATAGAGGCTTTCAGTGGTACTATTGGGGGCGCTATTAAGGGCGGTAACATTTATGGGCGGGGCGCTATAGACAATAAGGGTCCGACAATTGCAGCTTATTATGCGCTTAAGGCTTTGAAAGACGAGGGCTATGTTCCAAACAAAGCCATAAGGCTTATAATGGGTTGTAACGAGGAAGGTGGATATAAAGAGAGTGGGGCGTCGTTTACTTGTATAGAAAACTACTTAAAAGCCGAGAAAATGCCAGACATTGCTTTTACGCCGGACGCCGAGTTTCCTGTAATTAATGCAGAAAAGGGAATACTTCAGTACGTGCTTACGGCAGACTTGAGCAGACAAAATGTTTATCACGACTTACTAGAACTTGTGGCTATTAGGGGCGGGGACGCGGCTAATATGGTGTGCGATAAAGTAGAAGTTAAACTGTGTAGAGATGAGCCGAAGCAAAGAAGCGTGGCGAAGTTTTTTAAAGGCAAGTCTGCGCACGCAAGTAGACCACAAGATGGGGCTAACGCAATATGGGGGGCGCTAGAGTATTTGGTTAAAAAGTTTCCAAATACCGAGTATTTTAAAAAGTTAAGTTTACTTACCGACTTTAACGGGCAAAAGGCAGGAACATATCTAAAGGACGAACCTACGGGCGAGTTAACCCATAACTTAGGGACTATTGATTTTGATGGTAAAACGCTAAGCGTTAAGTTAGATATACGCTACCCCGCGACTAAAAAGTTGGCGGAAGTAACTAGCCTATATCAAAAGGCTTTGGGCGGTTTGTTTACACTTACTATAGGCTCGCAAAAAGACCCTATTGTAGTAGATGAGAGTAACCCGCTTGTGCAAAATTTACTTAAAGCATATAACGAAGTGATGGGCGAGAGTGCGAAGCCAAAGTCTACAGGTGGCGGAACATATGCGCGGGCTTTTCCATCTGGTAGGTGTGTTGCATTTGGTGTGCGCTTTGCGCATATGGAAGATATGGCTCACAAACCAAACGAATATATAGGCATAGACGACTTGCTAAAAGCAAGCGAGATTATAAAAAAAGCAATAAAAAATCTAACTAAAGTGTAGAGTGTAAAGTGTAGAGTGTAGAGTGGTTAAACTCATAAATTATTTTACTTGTGAACGTTTCAATTTTCGCTTGCAAGCAATTTGTAAATAAATATTGCCCGCGCTAGCGGTGCAAACACTTTACACTTTACATTTTACAATTTACAATAAACGGAGTATTAAATGGGAACTATTATAGGTGGCATATTTAATATGCTAGAAAATATGGGGGTAGCAACGCTTGCTATGAGAATAATAATTTTCTCTATAGCGCTTAGGTTGTTGCTTTTTCCACTAGATTATCTTATGCGTCGCTCTTCTAGGCGAATGGCAAAGGCTACAGAAAAAATCAGACCACAACTTAAAAACATTCAAGAAAAGCATAAGGGTGACAGGGCTAGAATACAAAAAGAAACTCAGGCGCTGTATAAAAGTGTAAACTACAGACCGCTTAGTATGTGTTTGCCTATGCTTTTTCCGGTTATTATAATGATAGCGGTTTGGACAGGCTTTAACCAATATTCTACGCGCCACAACGAGCAGTTGTTTGAGAACATTCAACTTGCGGCTCAGATAGAGTTTTATATAACAGAGCAAGATGAAAGTGTTAGCGGTATAAATGGTGACGAGTATATTATTAGGCTAGCAACTGAAGAAGAGATTGTGTTACTTAACCCTTATGTAGAGGCTGAGTTGCTTTTGAAATACCGCGCAAGGTATATAGAGATTTTCGATTTTTATTATTATATTTATAATTTGGAACACATAGCGCGCGCGCGTGCAAGACAGCACGTAGCACTACTAGCCTTTGAAGAGAACCGAAGCGGCTTTTTTTGGATAACAAACTTAGCAAGACCAGACACGCCGTGGGCTGCTACTATTGAGAGTTATTCTGAGTATCTAGCGCTTATTGACGACTATAGAACTGTACCTATGACTTATGGTGAGTTTCAATCTAAGATGGAACTTATAAGAAATACGCACCGCCGTAACGGGCTTGTAATACTTCCAATACTTGCGGTAATTTTAAATATTTTTACAATGCTAGTTATGAGGCGCAACAATCCACAGCAGATGATGCCGGGTCAGCCGGGTTCTGGCGCTATGAAAGTTATGTTGTTTATAATGCCGGCTATGATAGGTATAATTTCATTACAGTTTGCGGCGGGCTTTGCTTTGTATATTACAGTTGGTACGGCAACGCAACTTGTAACGGGTACTATTATAAACCAAATTTTAAAAAGAGACAACAAAGATAGCGGGGACGATGAGATGCAATTCGACAGACAATTTAGAAGAGCGTAAAAGAGTGTAGAGTGCAGAGTGTAGAGTGCAGAGTGTAGAGTGGTTAAACTCATAAATAATTTTACTTGTGAACGTTTCAATTTTCGTTTGCAAGCAATTTGCAAATAAATATTGCCCGCGCTAGCGGGTGTAGGCACTTTACACTTTACACTTTACATTTTACAATTAATTATATGGGTAAAAAAGGTAAAGAACAAGATTATTTAGAGATTAAAAACTTTTTGCAAGGGTTGCTGGATAAAATGCAACTCGGTTTAACAGTTAGTACAGACTTTAGCGAGGATATAGTTTTTAAAGTAGAGGGCAAGGATGTTGGGGCTATTATTGGGCATAGGGGGGACGTGTTAGACGCTTTACAACTTTTAACTAATCAGTTAGTGCCTCGCAAACTAAAGCGTGTTAATTTAGATGTAGCAGACTATAGGGCAAGGCGGCAAGATACGCTAAAGCGACTAGCGCTGTCTGTTGCGGCGCGCGTAGAAAAAACGGGCAAGCGGGTAGAACTAGAGGCTATGACAAGCACAGAGCGTAAGGTTATACACGCATCTCTCGAAAAAAACCCTAATGTTTATACAGTATCTGAGGGGGAAGACCCGGATAGGTTTTTGGTTGTATTGCCTACGCCAAAGGGTGAGAATGTAAAGCAACTTAAAAAAGATGCTAAGTCTAAAGACAAAGCAGGTGATAAAAACAAAAAGGGTAAAGCGAGTAAGACGGTTTTCTCTTACAAGCCAAGCGAATTAGAAGATGTTGTAGTAAGTAAAGATAAGGGCGCGAGTAAGGGTAAGGGTGCAAGGGCAGATAAGGCTAGTGGAAAAAAGAAAGAGACAATTAAAGATGCGATGTTTATACCATCTTCTTTAGTTGTTAAAGACAGCAAAACAAGTTATAAGCCACAAAAAAATTATCAGCCACTATCGCCTAGTTTAAAAAAGTATATTATGGGCAACCCCAACGCGCTTGTGCCAAAACAATATTTTAAAGAGCAAAAGAAGTTAGATGCAAAATTTGTAATAGATACAGTCTACCCAGAAGATAGCGAAGTAGTAAATTTAAAAGACTTACCAAATAGATACACAAAAGAGAAGGGAGAATACCGCGAGTAATAAGCAAGTTACAAATTACAATGTACAAATTACAAATGTTTTATGTGATTAATACCAAAGGCGTTTGAACAGTCTGCATTATGCTCTTGCACGCAATTTGCAAATATTAATCTTGCCCGCGCTAAGCGGTGAAACATTTGTACATTGTAATTTGTAATTTGTACACTAAAATTATGGATACTATAGCAGGAATATCAACTCCACAAGGCAAGGGTGGAATATCTGTTGTTAGGTTAAGTGGGGCAAGCGCTTTAAGCATTGCCCTACTTTGTGTAGTGGGTGTAGGTGGCAAAAGCGGTATAGGTGGCAAGGCTTGCGAAAAAATGGGGGGGGGCGGGCAAGTAGATAAAGGCAAGCGAGCAAGTGATAGTATAGAAATTAAACCTAGGTATGCGTATTTATGCGAGGTTAAGACCAAGCATTTTAGCGATAAGTGCATTTTAATTTATTTTAAAGCGCCGCACTCTTACACGGGTGAAGACATTGTAGAGTTTCAGTTACACGGAAGCAACGCAATAGCAAATGGTGTTTTGGCAGAAGTTTTGGCTAAGGGCGCTCGCCTTGCAGAAAACGGCGAGTTTAGTATGCGGGCTGTGCTTAATGGTAAGATGAGTATAACTGAGGCGGAGGGTGTTGCTAGCCTTATAAATGCGCAAACGGCTGCGCAAATCAGGGCGGGTTACTCTCTTTCAAGCGGGCATTTACAAAAGCGCGTATTAGAGATAGAGGGCTTGTTATACAGCGCGCTTGCCCCTTTAGAAGCAAGCATAGCCTACACACAAGAAGAAATTGGGGAAGTAGACTTATCGGGCATACCTACAATAATAGAAAAGGCAAGGCAGGCGTTGTTAGAGTTAGATAGTGCGGCGGGGGTGTCTGATATAATAGAAAACGGGATATCAGTTACGCTTGTTGGCAGACCAAATGTTGGAAAGTCGTCACTTTTTAATGCGCTTGTTGGGGCGGATAGGGCTATTGTAACGGACATTGCGGGTACTACAAGAGATGTGATAAGTGAGAGTTTTGTGTATAACGATGTGGTGTTTAACCTATCGGACACGGCGGGCATACGGCAAGTAACAGACCAAATAGAGATTTTAGGCATACAAAAAACGCGCGATACAATTAAAGGCTCGCAAATTATTTTGCTTGTGCTAGATAGCACAGACATAACAAAAGACGACCAGCAGTTGTTAGAGCAGTTTAGCGGTTTGAATTTGCTAGTAGTACTTAATAAGGTAGATAAGGCGGGTAAGACTGGTGCTAAGTTTAAAAATGCTATTCGTGTGTCGGCAAATACAAAGCAAGGGTTAGACAAACTTAAAGAGCAAATTTTAGTTTTGGCAAACGCCAAAGGGCTAGAGCAAGGCGATACACTTTACTTAAACAGCAGACACAAAAATGTTGTAAAAAAGGCGCTAGAGCATTTAGGCACAATTAAGCAAGCAGGCGACTTAGAAACAGAAGTATTGTTTTTTGTGGTTAAAAACGCGTTGCAAGAAATTTCTAAAATAAGCGGAAAAGATTTTAATACAGAACTAGCAAATGAGATATTTTCTAAATTTTGTATAGGTAAATAATGGGCGCTTGGTGTGTAAAATTTTTCGCGGTTGTTTTGCCTACGGCAAAGCCAAAGGCTCAAAATTTTAACATCAAGCGCCAGCGTCTCAACACAATTTAGAACTCTTATAGGGTTTGAGATAAGCAAAATTTTTATATGTTGTGACAGCGTTTTGATACGACTTAGAATGGGGGTTAATGGATAGTAACAAATACGATGCGATTGTGGTTGGTGGGGGTCACGCTGGGGTAGAGGCGGGGCTTGCTTTGGCGCGCCTTGGCAAAAGGGTGCTTCTTTGTGCGATGAGTTTAGAGAGCATCTCTTTTATGGCTTGCAACCCAAACATTGGCGGAACGGCAAAGGCGCATTTGGTTAAAGAAATAGACGCACTTGGCGGGCAGATGGGCGTAAATGCGGACAGGGCGGCAATTCAGATTAAAACACTAAATAACTCTAAGGGGGCGGCGGTGCATTCTTTGCGCGCGCAAGCAGATAGGCACAAATATCACATAGATATGAAAAGCGTTTTAGAAAGGCAAGTTAATCTACATTTGCTAGAGAGCGAAGTTACAGAAATTTTGGTAGGTGAAAGGGTAGGCGACAAGGCAGAAAGTAAGGCAAGCGGTAAGACAGGTGGCAAGGCGGGTGTGGCGTTAGACACAAAAAATAAAGACAAATGCGTAATTGGGGTAAAGACAGAGTTTGGCGAAACCTTTTACGCGGGTGCTGTTGTTGTGGCTAGCGGGGTTTACTTAAACTCTGATATTGTTATTGGGCAAGTAAAAAAGCGTAGCGGACCCTCAAGTTTTGCAGCGGCAACAAAGTTGTCTGACAGCCTTAGGGCTTTGGGCGTTGAGTTAAGGCGCTTTCAAACATCTACGCCACCACGAATTTTAAAACGCAGTATAGATTTTTCTAAGTTTACGCGCTCTGGCGGGGAAGATGTTTTACAAGGTTTTTCGGCACTAACAGCGGATAGCGAGTTAAAAAAAGTTTTGAAAAAGCAAAAAAATTATCCGTGCTATCTTGGTTACACTAACGAAAAAACGCACGAGATTATTAAGCAAAACATAAAAAGTAGCGGAATTTTCAGCGGTGCAATGGACAGTAAAGGACCACGCTACTGCCCAAGCATTGAAGAGAAAATTGTAAGGTTTGAAGAAAAGCAGCGCCATCAAATTTTTTTAGAGCCAGAGGGCGAGAATACAGACGAATACTACTTACAAGGAATTTTTACGGGACTGCCTACGAATATTCAGCGCCAAGTTGTGCAAAGCATAGAGGGGTTAGAGAGCGCCGAGATTATGCGGTATGCCTACGCAATAGAATATGACGCGGTAAACAGTTTGGGCGTTAACCCAAATTTAATGCATAAAAAAATAGCGGGTTTGTTTTTTGCGGGGCAGGTTTTAGGAAGTTCTGGCTACGAGGAAGCGGCGGCGCAAGGGCTTCTTGCGGGTATAAATGCTAAGTTATTTCTAGATGCGGAAAGCCCACTTATACTAAAAAGAGAAGAGAGTTACATAGGCGTTTTGATAGACGACTTGTGCTTAAAGGGTGTGGACGAGCCTTACAGAATGATGACAAGCCGTGCAGAACACAGACTTTTTTTACGCCAAGATAATGCAGATTTACGCCTTAGCCAGTATGCTATAGAGCTTGGGCTAGCGTGTGAGAGCCGCAAAAAACTTTTTAAAAAGCGACAAAAAGATATACAAAAAGCAGACAAAATATTACAGACTGTGCTTAAACCAGACGCGCGCCTAGCCGATGTTTTGGGGGTAGAGTTAGGCGTGCTTAAAAGCGGTTTAAGCGTTTACGAGGCGCTTAAGCGCCCCAAAACGTGCATATTTAAACTTAACAGCACCTACAACCTGTTTAAAGGAGTGCCAAAACACACGCTTTTTACAATACAATCTAATGTGAAATACAGCGGATATCTTGCCATTTCAAACGCAGAAATGGCAAAAGAAAAGGCACTAGCCCACTTTAGCCTGCCACAAAATTTCGACTATAATAGTTTAAAAAATTTGCGCCTAGAAGCCCGCGAAAAACTAAATAAAATAAAACCACAAACGTTAGACCAAGCAAAAAGAATAACAGGAATATCCCCAGCAGATATAACTGTACTGCTACTGCACTTCAAATAAACTCTAATTTTTAAAACTCTAATTTTTGCGCTTAAATAGATAGACACGAAAATGTTCGGAATAATGCATTTGGCGGGCTAAATAAAAGTCGGTCACAACGAAAAAAAGATGGATAAGTTTAAGATATATTATGAGACGCTGATAGAGTGGAACAACAAGTTTAACCTAACGGCAATTACAAAAAAAGATGAAGTCTACTTAAAACACTTTGAGGATAGCCTTGCTGCTTTGCCTATAATCAGTAGGTATATTGGCGGTGGTGAAGTTTGTGCAGACAATAGTGAAGTAGCCCCAAAAGTGTTAACCCCAAATGTTTTAGCCCCAAAAATATTAGACTTAGGTAGTGGTGCTGGCTTTCCGGGAATACCTTTGGCTATAGAAAAGCCCGATTGGCAGTTTACGCTTATAGATGGCACGCAAAAAAAGGTAACCTTTTTACAGCACGTAATTAAAGAATTAAGCCTAGACAATGTTAATGCGCTACACCTAAGGGCAGAGCAAGCAAAAGCAGACTACGCCGAATATTTTTGTATTGCCCTAACCCGTGCGGTTGCCCCGCTAGACAAACTTATTAAGTGGGCAATGCCCCTTTTAAAAAAGGGCGGGCATCTGTTTGCGTATAAAGGAAGTGAAAACGAAGTAGAGATAGACGCCGCAAAAAATGCCCTTAAGCGCTTTAAGTGTGAGTTAGTGGCTAACGAAAAATTTAGTATAAGCGGGCAAGTGGGTGAGAGTACAGAAACGCTAAACAGAAGCATAATTGTAGTTAAAAAAATCTAGTTGCAAAAAAATTGCAAATATGATATAATTAATTAACCCGAAAAAAAAGGATACACCAACTTTTTCGGAGAGTTTTGTGGTCGGCAAAACATAGGTCGGTCATTTGAAAAATATGAGAGAACAAGAAAACTTGCTGAAGGCTTTTAGTTTTGCCTCAGAGCATACAGAAAACAGTTACACAGTAGTTGACAATTTATTTATATCTAGGTATTTGCCAAATATGGATAGCGATTTTGTCAAGGTGTATTTGTATGGCTTGTATGCTTGCGGTGTGGCAAAGTTTAGTGCTGCCGCTTTTGAAAACGAGATAAACCTACCAAAAGACAGAATACTACAAGCGTTTAGATATTTCGAAAAAGAAGGGCTTGTAAAAATTATAGCGCTAGAGCCACTTACAATAGAGTATTTAAGTTTGAAAAATGCGTCCGTTTACAGACAATATTGCCCAACAGAGTTTGAAGACTTTAACGCAAAACTAAACGAAATTGTTAAGCCGTATACAATTGTAAATGTAAACGAGTTTAACGACTACTATAATGTTATTAAAGACTGGCGGGTAGAGCAAGAAGCACTTTTAGAGATAGCCGCCTTTTGCGTAAAGAGATATGTTTTTAATACAGAAAAAACGGGCAACACAAGATATATAATAACAGTTGCAAAAGAGTGGGCTAAAAGGGGGCTTAAAAAACATAAAGATGTAATGCAACACATAACAGAGTTAGAGTTGCAAAGTAAAGAAGTAAAAGACGTTTTACGAAGCCTAAAAGGCGCAAGCCAAAAGGCAAAAAGAGAAGTAGAAGTTAAGTTAGCAGATAAGCAAGCCTACATTAAATGGACAAAGCAATTAGGGCTTACGCACGGAAGCATTATAGAGGCTGCCAAAAGTGTTGGAAGCATAAAAAAGTTAGACGAGCGCCTAGACGAGTTTTTCAAACTAGGCATTAAAACTGTGCAAGATATTCAAAACTATGCAAAAAGGCGAAAAGAGTTATTCGAGATTGCAAGCGGCGCAACAAAGACTTTGGGGCTATACTACGACAATCTAGATTTTTTTGTAGAAACTTATTTCACCCCGTGGCTAGAATTAGGCTACAGCGCGGATACAATATTGCTACTAGCAAAAGATTGCGCAAAGGCGGGCATTAGAACACTAGAGGGTATGTCTAGGCTGATAAACAGTTTTTACAAAAAAGGCATTGTAAGCGAGGCGGCAATTGCTCAGCACTATGAGAGCCTAGCAAAGCAAGATACACAAATACAAGAGTTGCTAGACATACTAGGCTTAGACAAAAACATAACAAAGCAAGACAGAGACTTTTTTATAAACTGGACAACCAACTGGGCATTACCAAAAGATGTTATTAACCACGCAGCAACGCTCGCAAAAAATGCAGCCAGACCGCTTGCCTATATGAATAGCGTGCTAGCAGACTATTTTGCAAAAGGCATAAAAACACTTAAAGAAGTTGAAGAGCAAAGCAAGCCAGAGCATTCAGTTATACAAAGCAAAACCAAAGGTCAACAAAACAAACCAGACAAAACCAAAGGCAAACAAATTATAAGGCACGAATACACAAAAGAGCAACTAAGAAATATGCTACTAGACGATTTGGATAACTTTAGTATGTAGTCGCTCAGTATACAAAATTTTTGCCGGTTGTTTGCCTGCGGCAATCCAAAGGTCAAAAATTTTGTATACTTCGCTCCGCGTCTCACCACAACCTAGAACTGTAATGCCCAATTTAAAAATAGCAAGGTGGAAAAACAACACATTAAAAAACGGGTAGGTTGCTTAACTGCAATCCAAAGGTTATTTATGAATAACATAAAACAAAAGGCGTTTGATATTATAAAAGAAAGGCGCGACTATGCACACTACATAGCAAATTTAAATCAGCAAAACTTAGAAAAAGATAAAGAGTATGCCCAGCTTAAAAAAGAGTTAGCACTACTAACTTTAGATATTGCAAAAGACCAAGCGGGTATAATAAAACTAGCAAAAGTGGCTAGTGCAAAAAAGCGAGCAAAAGAAGTGCCTAAACTTTTATCTGCAAGAAAAAAAGAGTTAGGGCTAGAGTCAGAAATAAATTACTTTTGCAAAAACTGTAGCGACACGGGTTTAATTAATAACGAAATGTGTCAATGCTTAAAGCGCGAGTTATCTAAGTTGTTAATGCAAAGTAGTAACATTAAAGATGTAGAAATTTATTGCTTTAGCAAAATTAAAATGCCAAAAGATGTAAGCAAAATTCATAAAGATAGTTTACAAAAGTTGTACGATGGGCTAAAAAATTATGCCGAAAATTTTCCAAACTCTAATAAAACAAAACTAACAATCTCAAGCGGTACGGGCACGGGCAAAACATATGCTGTTAAAGTGTTGGCAAATAATTTAATAAACAAAGGCTTTTATGTTGTCTACACAACGGCGTTCGGTTTAAACGAAATGCTGTTGAAACACCGCACAACATTCAGCCCAGAAAAAGATAAATACATAGAAGGCTTTTTTCAAAGCGATATGCTTATAATAGACGATTTAGGCACAGAGCCAAACCTAAACAACGTAACGCTAGAGTATTTATATCAAATTTTGAACGAGCGCCTAGAGCAAAACAAGCACACAATTATAACAACAAACCTAGACGCCCTAGTGCTTAGAGACAGATACGAAGAAAGAATACACTCAAGGCTGTTCTGTAAAGAAAACGCAACCTACGTAGTAATAAAAGGCGAAGACCTAAGAGCAAGAGTATAAGTGATAAAAATTTAACCGCAAAGAAAACTTGCGGTTGCTAATAAGATAATTTGGGGGATTTAAATATGCATAGTGACCAAATGGCAAGCGCTCTTAAGAAATCTGCTCAAAGCCAGGCAGATATGGCAACAGCAACATATCAAATGGTGGAGCAACAAAAAATTGCAAATGAGCAACAAAAAGAATCAAACAAACTATTATCTGAAAGGAATATTACTTTAGAAAGAAATATCAAGATGAAGTCAAAGCAATTTTGGATAGGTGTGGGAATATCTGCACTGTTATCTATTGTTGCTATTGCTATATCAATAATTACACTAATTACAACTACTTGAAAAGTAAATGTGGGAATGAAGAAAAGAATCCCTACTCTGAAATGAGCAAAACTAAGAAAGGGATGCAAAAATAAAAATTTGTGTTAGCGTTGCGATAGTAGAAAAAAACTACTGTCGCTACTTTTTATTTAAGAAAGCAACTAGAAAGAAGTGGTGCAAAAAAGTTGCTTTTTTTGTCGATTTATGGTATACTCAAAAAATGAACGGGAAAATCACAGAGAAAGATGCTTATAATGTGGCGTGGAAGCATTTTGAGTTTCACGCAAAACAGAGATTATCATTATTACAATTTTATCTAATATTCACAGGGGTTTTGGCTACAGCAATTGTTACTATTTTTTCCTTGGGTGGACTTTATTCATTAGGTATTTTTTTAGGCATTTTAATGGCCGTAAAAAGTTTACTTTTTTATAAATTAGACCACAGAAACAAATTGTTAACGAAAGTTGCAGAAACAGTCATAAGGGAATTCGAAAGAAAATTTGATTTTTCGTATGACAATAAATATTTGGATAAAATAAAAGTATTTACAAAAGCTCAAGAAATTCCAACCGAGCCAGAAACGAAACAAGTGAAGAACATTTTTACATTCCCCTACTCGCACGGGAGAGTATATAAAATAATTTTTGTAATTTTTGGCTTTTTAGGAGTTGCTAGTTTTATAGTATTTTCTATTTTACAAGTTTTTGCAACAATATAGTACAATCAAGGTGATTTATAGATGGAGAAGACAATAAAATATACTACTAAAATCATAGCGGATTTTGTAAAGTTCGAAGATCCTAAAGGAATAATAAAGGGCAAATTGTTAAAGTTTATTCCTAACAAGTTTATTGATTTAATAGACTTAGGTTGTGGAAATGGGAGATTTGCGGATTATATTATAGAAAATAGAAATGTAAAAAGTATTTTATTTTTAGACAAAAATCCCGACTTAATAGAGAGTTGTAAAGAAAAGTATGATTTAACAGGTTTTGAGAAAAAATACATAGTTGGAGATTTTAAACAAGTACAAGGTTATGGTAAAAAGGTTAACCTCATTGTAGCGGGGTTTTCAATTGCTGCTCTATTTAGAATGAATTTTTGCGAATTAGAATATAATCAGATTATTTGCATATTAACAAATAAATTAAAAGATGAGGGTAGTTTAATTTTGGTCGAATATGCTGGGTTTTGTTTTGAAAATGGTGAGCAGGCTGTTTTTGCCAAAGGTGATAGTGGGCTGGAAACATTCATAAAAAGATTACGCAAAGATAGTCGTTTTAGGTATCGCAATTTTTATTCAGAGATATGTTACCCAACAAAAAAGGAATATGTTAAAAAATATTTACTTTATCATTGGCTTCCATCATTTGAGGATATCATAGAACCACGACTTGTAGAATATAAAGATAATAATAATTTTTATACTAAACTACCAGTTAAGTATTTTATGGCGGTATATGAAAAAAACAAAAACCAAGATAATAGCGATATGTGGAAGTCTTAGATTTAAGGATACAATGATAATTGAAACTGAACGACTTGAGCTGGAAGGTAATTGCGTGCTTAGTGTAGTTTATCCATCTCCAAATTTTGATAGAAATAATTATACACCAGAGCAATGTGTTGTTTTAGCAGAAATGCATAAAATGAAAATAGATTTAAGCGATTCTATTTTTGTGGTCAACGTTGGCGGATATATTGGCGATTCAACAAAAGAAGATATTGCTTATGCTAAAAAAACGGGTAAAGAAATAATATATTTAGAGGAGCATAAATAAAATTATTTAATACAAATCCATTGTAAAACGCAACAATGTGAACTCAAATGCTCCGTTTATATTCCCACATTTACAAAAACAAACGAAAAAAGGCGTGTTGCATATTGTGGTTTAATGCAACGCGCCTTTTGTCTAGCAAAAGGTTAGTAGGTAGTTTAGGAGGGAGAGTACTCTTAGTTCTGCTAGGTATAGTGTGTGTAGGTGGTTGGTTTTGTGGTGTGGTAGCATTTGTTCTAGAAGTTTTGCGAAGTCGTTTTGAAGTGCGTATGCTTCGCGAAGCCCAAGGCACATATTTTTTGGCGGGATAAACTTGCGAGTAGTGTTATAGACTGTGATATTTAGTTGCACTTTTACAAATTTAGCCGTCTCGTGTTTGGTATGTATAATTTGCTTTAGTAAGTCTTTATCTGCGCTGTGTCTTGTTATGTTAAAAAGATAGTCTAAAAGTTTGTCTTGGCGGGCTAATATCTCTAGGCACTTTTCGAAATGGTTTTCGTGTGCGCTAGGGTGTCTTTGTTCTGCACCCTTGTGCATACCCATATTATGTGGCATATCCATATGCGAGTGGTTGTTGTTATTTTTCGCGTGGAAGTCGTTCCAATGTGGGTTGTTGCTTGTTATGTTGTCGAAGTTATGTACTATGTTTTCTAATTCGCCCCTTGCTATGTGTGCTTGAATTTTTCCGCAAACATAGCATTTTTCTTTAAGCGTTAAAAGTGGGCAATTCTCGTTCCATCTAAAAATTCTTAAAAAGCGCTTTGGGCTTTTGTGGTGGTGTGGTGTGTGGTTTGGTATGTGGTGGTGTGGCTCGTGGTGACCCATATGGTGTGTGTGGTGACCCATATGTTGCCCCATATGAGGTTCCATATGTTGACCCGTATGGTGTCCCTTGTTTGTATTTCTGCCAAAGGGCATAGGTGGGGGCATAACTGGTGGCATCATAGGTGGCATCATAGGCTGGTGGGGTGTATTATTATGTAAAGGCATACAATCGCAATTGTTATAGCCCGCACTATATTTATACGCATTAACTCTGTAATAGTCTTCTACTTCTGTGTCAAGCTCTAGGTGATTATCTCGTATGTAATGTTCTATAGGTAAAAGTTTTCTTTCCATTTATAAAAACTCCTTTAAAAGTTAGAGTGTTGGATATATTTGTTAATATAATATTTTATGCGTATCAGTTGCAGTTTGTGATTAAAAGTGATATAATAAAGGTGGTGGGGCGTGACAAATATTGTCGAACGTGTAGGGTGTTGCACCCGTTTTTTCTGGCGAAAAAAGATAAAATCAATTGGGGCTGATTGAAATAATTATGAGGTTAGATAAATTTTTAAAAGTATCGCGAATAATAAAGCGGCGAACAGTTGCGGCAGAGGCGGCAGACAAAGGCAAGGTTATTGTTAACGGCAAAGAAGCAAAGCCATCTCACAGACTAAAAGTGGGCGATGTTATAGAGTTAACTTTTGGAAGCAACACGCTTAAAGTTAGGGTGAAGCAATTACTAGAGCATACGAAAAAAGATGAGCATACTTATATGTACGAAGTGTGCTAGCGCACCGCCAAACGCTAAGGCGTTTGCAAAAAATTAACGGGGTTGGTAGAAGTAAAATGGGTAAGAGTGCTAAAAAAAATGCCAAGGTTAATGCAAAGGTTAGTGCCAAGGTAAATGTCATTATAGTTGCGGCGGGTAAGTCTAGGCGAATGGGGTTTAACAAACTAACGCACATATTAGATGATAAGCCTATAATTTTGCACGCAATTTTGCCGTTTTTGCAAATAGAAAATTTAGGCTATATAGTTGTTGCTACGGATAGCGACACGGCAAGCCACATTGCGCATTTAAAAGGTTTGTATAGGGAAGACGCGCCGCTTGCGTTGCACGTAATTGAGGGCGGTCGTGAAAGGGCAGAGACTTGCTATAAGGCTTTAGCGCACTTAAAGGCGCTGTATGCGGGCGACAAAGCCGATATATGTAGTAGCGACATTGTGCTGATTCACGATGGGGCAAGACCATTTGTTAGTTTAGATATAATAAAAAGGTGTATAGATGGGGCGATAAAGGGCGGAAGCGCCGTGGCAAGCGTAGCGGTTACAGACACGATAAGGGAAGTGGCTGAGAGTCAAACAAAGGCGCTTGATAGAAGCCGGCTATACGCTATGCAAACCCCGCAAGCGTTTAACTTGCAACAAATATTATCTGCGTATGAGTGTATTTTTGGCGGTGCGCTGGCAAATTTGGGCGGGGCAGATAGTGGGGTTGCAAGTAAAGCAAGTATAGAGACAGCAAGTATAGGGGCAACAAATATACAAATAAAATCTATATACGACGACGCTCAAGTTTACGAGGCGAAGTTTAAAAAAGTTAACTTGGTTAAGGGCTGTTACAAAAACATAAAAATAACAACAAAGGAAGATTTAATGACTAACAACAATGCCACAAAAAATTTATCAAATTCTAATAACTCATCGCTCATCGCTCATCGCTCAACGCTAAAAACTGGCATAGGCTACGATGTTCATAAACTGGTTAAGGGCAGAAAACTTATTATAGGCGGGGTGGATATCCCGTTTGAGATGGGGCTTTGCGGGCATTCTGATGCAGATGTGTTGGTGCATTCTGTTATGGACGCGCTTTTGTCGGCAGCCGGCAGTAAGGACATTGGCTTTCACTTCCCCGACACAGACGCGAAGTATAAAGGGGCAGATTCTATAAAACTGCTGGGCGAAGTGGCAAAAATTTTGCAAGCAGAAAAATATAGCGTTGTAAATATCTCGTGCATTATTCACGCAGAAAAACCCAAAATGCTACCGCATATAGATGCGATGAGAGCAAACATTAGCAAAGCCTTACAAATTGATGTAAGCGCGGTGGCTATATCCGCAACAACTCACGAAGGGCTAGGCTTTGTTGGCAAAGGCGAGGGGATTGCCGCAAGCGCAAGTGTTTTGCTGAGTAAAGAAGTTTAGCGAACAATCTCAGCTGAGTAAAGAAAGTGCTATAGGCGAACCCTTTCAGCCACTATAGACAGTTAAGCCAACTAAGAGTTTTTACAGGCTTAGGTGCATAATTTAAAACAACTCTCCTAATACTAACACCAATAATACTATTAATACTAATTTGTTTTAAGATTGTCACATCTTTCGTCATCTTTTTGGTGTAAAGGTTGCCTTCTTCGGCTTGTTAGCGTACATTTAGTACGCCTTAAGCCTCATCAGTCAACTTTACCCTCAAAAATCTATCCGAAATCTGTGGACAACTTAAAAGCAAATTAGTATAAAAGGAGAGTTTTTTTATATGGAAAGAAAACGCAATTTTTTCAGTCAATCTTTAAGTGTAACATTAAAAGGGTTTTTAGTTATGCTTTTAATTATCGCAAGTGTTATAAGCGCATCGGGCTGTAGCAGAGCAGATGAGTATAACCCGTTTGATAACAATAACAACGTAGATGAACACAGAGTGCAAATTAGGCGCGGTGATATGGGCGATGCGGGCAATAGTGCTAGCCACGGGGCAAACCATACAAACCATAGCGCTAACCACACAAACCAAAAGAGAAAGCACAGCAGACAAATCGGCTATATCGGCAATGTAGAAGGCAGAATGCCGGGGGTTAGAATAGGCACAGACAGAATGCAAGCGCACTACAATAGGGGCTACGCCCCGCACTACTACGGCAGAGACTACTACCACAACTATCATATGGGGAATTACCATATGTATAACAATATGGGAAGCAAAGCAGGCTACAGACTAGATAGCGGGCAAATGCTAGACAGCAATGTAAGCGCTCAAGGCGCGTATAAGGGCGCGTATAGGGGCGCATACAAAGGCGCAGAGCATAAAAACCAAGATGGTCGTAAAAAAGAGTTAGAGTTTTTGCCAATAGGTAAAATCAAGCATATGTTGCCGGCTAAGTTCGAGATGCAGGCTCACCCATATGTTATAAGCGTTTACAATTTTAAAACAGACAGAACCTACAACGTGAAACTAGAGCGCTTTGTGGCAAACGTTGTGGCGGGCAATTATCCAAACGAGGCTCATAACGAATACTTAAAAGCCAAAGCAGTTATTATCAGAACAAGAGTTAAAGACTTTATAGCAAACGACAAAGCCGATAAGGCGGGCGCAGATATCCACACAAATAGTCTGGGCGGGTACGAGCCACGCCTTGCAAACGACAAAATTCTAAGCGCGGCAGATGCTACAAGAGATATAGTTATTGTAAAGCGAAAAGATATGGGGGCGGACGCTAAAACTAAATTTTACGGCGATATAGATATAAGTGTCGCGCCAACTAGAGACGACAAAGGCTTTGTGGAAGGAATGAAGGGCGTTTTTAACAGGGGGCTAGAGTTTGCAGAGCGCACGCTTCCGTACGCAACGCTTAAGCATAGGGGCAACACGTGGCGCGCTCAAGTACCAAAGCGCGTAGTGCTAGCCGAACTTAGCGATGTGCAGATTAACAAAAGGCTGTTAGGCAACACGCGCATACACCGCCGCAATATGAACGGCGTAACCGAGAGCATAAAACTTGGCAACAGAGTTATCGGCGCAGAGCATTTGGTGATGCTACTTAATGAGCATATCCCAGCGGGCGAGATTACAAAAGCATACGCAAAGGGCGGCAGAAACGGCTACATCGTACTAGAAGGCAGACATTGCAAAGCCCTTCAAAGAAAAATCACAGATGCAAACTCAGACAACCAAAGCCTAAGCAACCAAAACTCAGCCACAAACCAAAGCCAAAATAAAGGCTTAATCAACCAAAGCACAAACTCAAACCTAGGCTCAAAGTCAAACGCAAACTCAGGGGCAGACCAAAGAAGCACCTGCCACTCAGACTGCTGCGACACAACCCCACATAACTACAAATGCGGTATGGATATGGCACAGCGCGGACTAACGTGGCAAGAAATAATAAGACAATACGCATAGACAATGTTAAATAATAGGGTCTAGCGAAGCGAAAATTCAAGTAACAGATAACAAGTAACAATTAACAAGTGTTACACCCGCTGGCGCGGGCAAGAAGTAACAAACCCAAGCGGGTAAAATAATATAGAACAACTTTTAAAGCCTTCTTTTTGATATAGCAACAGTGCTTTCAAAAAGCAAGGCTTTATTAATTTTAACAAAAATAATTGTGTTTAATTTAATACACAAAAGTTTGTTGTTAATATTTGTTAAAAGTTTGTTCATATGCTTGACTTTTTTTTTTTTTGATAAAATATAGGTATACACATTAACAGAATGTTCATAAGGTTTGCGCGCGAAGTGGGGCATTTATGGACATAGTGTTAAAACGTATATTGTAAATTACAAATTACAATGTACAAATTACAAATGTTACACCCGCTGGCGCGGGAAAGACAACAATTATGAATTAAGAATTCAGAATTCAGAATTGTTACACCCGCTGGGGCGGGGAATAAAAAAAATCTACATAATAAAAGGGGGGAAGATTTATGGGGAACAATTTTTTAGTTAAGAAGTCTGGGGTTAAGGCTGAGTTTAAGGCTAACTCTGGGGTTGGTACTGAGTTAGGTACTGGTGTTAAGTTAGGTGCTGGCGTTGGTGCTGGTGCTGGGTCTAGGGTTGGCGCACGCGCTAGGTCTGGTGCTGGGTCTGGGGTTGGCGCACGCGCTGGGTCTGGTGCTGTTGGTGCTGGTGCTGTGGTTAGGTCGGCGATGCTGACAAGGGTAGTTTTATTGGTGCTTGGGCTTGCTTTGTTGGTTGGTGGTGTGCTTAGTGCTTTTTTGGTGGTGCAGAGTGGCGTGCCGGCTGATAGGGCTGATGGGGTGGCTTTTAGGGCGGCTAGGGACTTAAGGGTTGGTGACTATATACAGAATTTTGGTGGTAGGAAGTGGCGGGTGATTGGACACGACACAGATGGTAGTGTAACAGGGCAAGTGGGTGCGCCGCTTTTAAGAACAGATAGTGCGGAAGATGGTCAGCGAAGGTTTCATTCAACTAATGATAACTTTTGGATTACGTCTGAGCTGAGAAGTTACTTAAATGGCGCTTTTTTTAATGACAATTTTAGTGCGGCACATCGCGCTATGGTTATACCGAATGTAAGGTTAGAGACAATAAGAACTTCCCCCGCAGCAACGGTGGCTAGGTATAACAATGCGCTAGCGGCTGGTCAGATAGAGCAAATTATAAATGGAAGTGGCTGGGCAACTGCACCTAGTACAATGCACGGGGCACGTTTTGGTGCCTTAAATGCTAGCGACCACAACACAAGGCACAGATATTCTCACAGAGATACTGTGTTTATTTTATGTGCGCAACAAACATATAACTTAAATAGTTTAGGGCTAAGGTATGGTAATACGGCAGGTACGGCGGATGGCGGAACTTGGCAAATTTCTGCTCGAGACCACGTAAGCGACCATTTTGCGTGGCCTAGAAGGCGCGACTACGATTCAGGGGACGCTAATAGGGTAGCGGCAACTGCTTGGACTCGCTCACCTGTTGTTTCTATTGCTCATAGTTTGTGTCTGTTGGTCCCGCGCGTGAGCGGCCTCGGCTGTACTCGTGCTGGTACTAATGCCTCGGGTAACGATTGGTGTACTTGGTGCGGCGGCTCTTGCAGTGCTTTCACCGGGTCGCGTACTTTTGCACCTGCTTTATATATTAACCCTAGTACAATTTTTAGGTTTGCGCGTAATACTGATACAGAGCGTAACGAGCAGTCGGGTTTTAGGGTATATGACACATTGGCGTTGGCGAGACCGAGCAATGTTAGGCTTTCTGGCGATACGCTTTTATGGAATTCGGTTACGAATGCAGATGGTTATCGGGTTTATAGGGGCAGTACACTTGTGCAAGCGGTTGGTAATGTGACTAGTTTTAACTTGTCTTCTCACGCTAATATTCCGGTTGGCACGCAAGCCACGTTTAGCGTATCGGCTACAAACTCGACTGCGGGAAGAGCGTTTGATTCTGCGCGGGGTGGCTCGGTTTTGTGGGGTCAGTTGAATACGCCAACGGGGGTGTCTGTTAGTGGTAGTGTTATTAGTTGGAACAGCGTGCCTAGCGCCACGGGCTATCAGATTAGGCTTGGAAATAGTGTTATAGCCACGCTTGGCAATGTGACTAGCCACAACTTGTCTACCATTCCGGTTAGTAGTATGGAAGTTGGGGCGCATAGTAATATTAATGTTGTGGCGATATCTAGCGCGGCAAGTTGGGGCAATAGTGCTGGTAGCGCGAATGTGTCTTTCACTCGGGCAGAGGGTTTGCACTCGCCGCACAATGTGGCTATTAATGGCTCTGTAATTAGTTGGGATATGAATGCGATTACCTTGCCGTTTGTTAACAACTTTAATATTGTGGTTGGCGACACAGTTTTAGCGACTGTTGCTAGCACGGCTAGAAGTTTTGATTTAAGTGATATACCGGTGGCTAGGACTGAGAGTAGGAATATGGCGGTTGCTGGAAGTTTGGGCAGTTTGCAAGCGGGGCTTCATAATATAAGTATAGTGGCTGTGAATAATAGCGCTGCGTGGCCAAATTCTGAGCCTTCTGTAAGTGCTGAGTATTATAGGGCGGCTCGGGTTGATAGTATTAGTATAAGTGGTAACCCTAATTTGATTGTTGGGTGGCCGCGCCCTGCGGGTATTAACTATATGCCGACTTCGCAGTTGGTGGCGAATGTGGTTGGGCTTTATGGCTCTGATAAGTCTGTGTTTTGGTCTAGTTCTAACCCTGATATTGTTAGTGTGGACGCGGCTAGTGGGTTTATAAGGGCTTCGTGGCCTAGTGGGCTGAGTATGTGGGAATTGGCTGCGCGCAACCACAACACGTTTACTGTTATAACGGCGCGTTCTGCGTTAGATAGTAGTGTTGTTGCGCAATTGCAGGTGTTAGTTGTATTTGAGACGCCGCCCGTGCCGATTGTTGTTGGCGTAGAAGTGAGCGGTGGTTTTAGGGACATAGAGATTGCGCCGTGTGGCACAAGGCTTGCAGATAGTTTGGGCGGTGGTGCTTTAGTAGATGCTACACAGTTTGTGGCGACTGCTTTTGGATATAACTTGGCGGGGGCTGGTAATGTGTTTAGTTGGGCGTCTAGTGATAGTGGCGTTGCGACAATCGATAGCGCGGGTAGGCTAAGTGTTAGGGGGGTTGGTATTACGCGTATTACTGCGACTAGTAGTATTGGCGATGTGCCGTATAGTTTTTATGTGACAATTTCTAGGGACGGGGCGGCTGTTGCTACTGATGTGACAATTTTGTGTGATAACAGTAGGTCTGACGAGCGCCGTCTTGTAAAGATGGAAGGTAGTGGTGTGTTGCCGTATGTAGATTTGGTGGCTTTTGTAGAAGGGCATAATATTACTAGCCAGTTGGTTACGTGGGCTTCTAGTTGTGGCGCGGTTTTGGGTAGCCCGAGTTTGTTTTTAGAGTTTAGCCTTACAGCAGAAGGCATAAGGGTTAGGGGCTTGGCGGCGGCCAGCCATATAATAATAACGGCTACGCCGGTAGGTGCGATTGGTGTGGTTGGCACGTTTAGGATATTTGTAGATGTGGCTGTTGCGCCAGTTGTTACAAGTGTAAGTATTGGTGTGCCGAGTGTTAGTGAGTTGGTTGTGCCGAATAGGCGACCAATATTGACAACTGATTTGCCGAGTGTTCAGTTAAGTGCTAGTACTGTTGGTGGTGTTGGTGGCGGCACGGGTAGTAGTGTTTTGTGGACAGTTTACCCGCTTGGGTTTGTAGAAGTTTTGGTAAGCGGTGTAGACCCGAATGTTGTTGTGCTTCGGGCGGTAGATAGGGGCAGCGTTGGTTTTAGTCAAGTGGTTACAATTACTGCAACTTCTAGTATTACCCCTAGTCAGTTTGCTAGTAGGCAGATTACTATTGTTCAGGGCGCGATTACTGGTATTGATGTTAGTGTGGCGATTGGTGGCGGTTTGGTTGGTGAGATGTTTTTGCCGTATGCACCGAGTAGTGTTTACGAGCGCCATACGCTAGATTTGCGTGCGGTTGTTGCCGTTAATAGCGCGGGGGTATCTCAAGCGATAAGGTGGGAGACAAGTGTTCTGGGTCTTGTGATGTTGAATAATTTGCGTACAGAGCCTAGCCTAGCGGGCTTAGATAGCCTTGTAACGCTTAGACCGCTGGCGGCTGGGGTTTTAACCATATGGGCTGTGGGCGTGTATTGCGGGGTTGTGAGCAACAAATTTGAGATTGAAGTTTTGCAAGCAAGCCCAACTTCTGTAAGGATTTTCGGACCGAATGAGAGCGCTGTTAGTTACCAAATGGCGATTAGTTTGCCGCGCCCGGCGGACATAGATTTGCCGATTGTGCAGTTAGGCGCGAGTGTTGGTGGGTCGTTTGCGGCGGGTAGAAACTTAGAGTGGACAAGCAGTTGTGGTGGTGCGGTAGTAGAGTTTTTGGGTAGTACGCTTGGTAGTGTTGTGCTTGTAAGGGCGGTTAACTTGGGTGTTGCTACTTTAACGGCTACGCATACGCTTACGGGCTTTTACGCGACGTTTGTTGTGTCTGTAGAGCAGGCAAGGCTTGATAGCATAGAGATTTTGGGTGATGGTGTTGTGCGTGAGCAGACCGCTATGCTTATACCGCTTGTGTATGTAGACGGCGCTTATATGTTGTCTGAAGTGGCGACAAGGCAGATGCTTACACTTAGTTTAGTTGTAGCAACTTTTGGTGAAGTGGCAACAGACTTTGTGTGGACTTCTAGGGATAGTGGCATTGTTAGAATAGTTGGTGTGGGCGAGAATGCTAGCAAAATTACGGATAGGAATGGCTTTGTAAGTGTGCTTCCGTATGGCGTTGGTCGGGCTGTGATACGCGCGGTGTCTACACTAGAGCCTAGCTTTTATGCAGAGTTTGTGATTTATGTGACCCGCGGAAGTGCATCTTGTAGCATACAAGACGGCATACTAGACTTGCCGAGCATTGCAGAAGGTTATATTAGATTGATTTTGGTGTGCGAGCATTATTTTGCAGAGCGAATGCTTCATATAGATTTGACTTTGGAACAGGCGATGTATTTTGTGTTGCCGACACTTGAGTTGGGCATAGAGAATGTTAGATTTTTGGGCTGGGCTTTGTCGCGCGGTGCGGGCTTGCTTGCCGCGTGCGAGAGTGGCTATGTACGCGTGCCGGCTGAGTTGTTTGACAGTGACACAGATACGATATTGCTTTTTGCGGTGTGGTATGTACATCGCGGGGCTGTAGCGGGGTCGGATAGTGGGCTTAGCAACTTTGCGCTATACTTAATAATAAGCAGTTTGTGTATAGCGGGCGCGGGTGCGGCAGGCACGGCGGGCTATATTTCGCAAAGCAGGACAAGGGCGAGAAGAGAAAGTGGTAGTGATGAATGGGGAATGGACAACTAATTGTCAAGTAACAAGTAACAATTAACAAGTGTTACACCGCTAGCGCGGGAAAGATTTACTGCTAAGACGTTCAAATGTAATGGCATTTAATGCATACAACCATTATTCATTATTCAATATTCATTATTCATTCAACCAAAAAAGCAGTACGGAAAAATTCGTACTGCTTTTTTGGTTGCTTTGGTTGTTTTTTTACGCAATGAATCTGTTGTCTACTAGGGTTTCGAATGGTACGCGGCGGGATAGGAAGCCTGCGTTTTCTATTACGTTTTGAAGTCTGTTAAACATATCGGGTGTCATTTTTAGGTTTTCTACCCACGTGCCTATGTCTTTATAGTTTTGTATTGCGGCGCTTAGCATTGCTACATTTGCGCCCGGGAATTGTGGCGCTATTAGGGCTGCTATATGTTCTGCCGTGTTTGCGTAAACGTAGGCTGTTGCTAGGGATAGGGCGTCTACAAAGCGCTGTAGTTGGTCGGTATTGTTTCTTACAAAACTTTGTGTTGCCATAAAGCTTGTGAATGGTACGTAGCCCGCGCCGTAGCCAACGCTTGCTATTATGTGTCCGTGACCTTGTGCAACAAGGGTGGAAGCAACTGGCTCGAATAGTGTAACGAAGTCGCCCTCGCCCGCTATGAACGCGCTTGCCATTTGTGCGAAAGCGATTGAAGTGTCGAAGTTCATATTTTGTCCGTGAGTTAGTCCGTGGTTGTTAAGTAGGTATTGAAGCGTCATAGCAGGTAGTCCGCCCGTGCGCCCGGCAATTATGTGAGAGTTTGCAAGCATATTCCACTCGAAGTTTGCAATTGGGTTTCTGCCAACTAGAAAACTTCCGTCTCTAACTGTTAGTTGTGCGAATACTACTGGGTGGTCGCGCCTGCCTTCTAGGTATACATACATTGCAGATTCGGCACCAGCTAGGGCGATGTCTGCGTCCCCTGTGATAACTGCCATCATAGATGCGTCTGCGCCCTCGCCCGTTGTTAACTCTATTGTAAGACCAACTTCTTCAAAAAAGCCGCCAAACATTGCTACGTAGAATGGGGCGTAGAAAACCGAGTTTGTAACTTGGTTGATGCGTAGGGTGTTTTCGTCTCTGCTAGAGCAAGCGGTGAAAGTGAATAGGCTTGCCGTGCTAAGCACGATAATTAAAAGGCTGCTTAAATAAGCAATAATTTTTTTTCGCATAATAAGAATTATACTCCTGTTGCTTTTTGCGCTTTTTGGTGTGCGGAACAATTTGTTTAAGCGCAACTAGCGTAAAATAGATTTCCACTTTCAAAATATGCAAATTAAAATAATAAAGTTACTTGTGTGAAATGTGCTTGCGAAAAAAAACATTTTTTGATATAATAAGTTGTTATGGATAAAACTTATACGCCCAAAAATTTTGAGAATAAAATTTATGAAATGTGGGAGCGCGGCAATTATTTTGCGCCGGACAAAAAAACAAGTGTGGCAGAACTTAAAAAGGCAAAAATTAAGCCCTATACTATAATGATGCCGCCGCCTAATATAACGGGCAATTTGCATATTGGTCACGCTTATAATATTACGCTTCAAGATGTGCTTATTAGGTTTAAGAGAATGAGTGGTTATGCGGCGCTGCTGCTTCCCGGCACAGACCACGCGAGTATTGCAACGGAAGTTAAGTTGGTTGGTGAGTTAGCAAAGGAAGGGCTTACGAAAGAGGGTGTGGGGCGAGAGGCGTTTTTAAAAAGGGCTTACGAGTGGTCGGACAACACGCAAGGTGTGATACTGAACCAGATTAAAAAGATTGGGGCTAGTGCAGATTTTTCTAGGTATAAGTTTACGATGGATAGCGACCTTAACGAAGCGGTTAAAAGGGCGTTTGTTAGTTATTTTGACAAGGGTTGGATATACAAAGCAGAGCGGCTTGTGAACTGGTGTGTTACTTGTAATACTGCTATATCAGACGCGGAAGTAGACCATATAGAGCGCGATGGGCAGATGTGGTATATAAAGTATCAGGTTGTTAGTGAGAGTGGTGTTGGTGCGATAGGTAAGGTAGGTGAGATAGGTAAGGTTGCTGGGGTGGTTAGTGAGAGTGAGAAACAATACATTACAATTGCGACTACGCGCCCAGAGACTATGCTAGGGGACGTGGCTGTTGCGGTTAGCCCTAGTGACAAGCGCTATAAGAAGTTGATTGGTAAGAGTGTTGTGCTTCCGCTTGTAAATAGGGTTATACCGGTTGTTGGCGATAGTTATGTTAGTGCAGATTTTGGTACGGGGGCTGTTAAGGTTACGCCTAATCACGACTTTAACGATTTTGAGATTGCTGTGCGCCATTCTCTAAAGGGTATTACGGTTATATCTAAGTGTGGTAGCATTACGGATAGTGGCGGTGTTTATAGTGGGCTGGACAAAGCGGTTGCGCGAAAAAAGGTAGTGGCAGACTTAGAGAAGTTGGGGCTTTTAGAGCAAGTGAAGGCTCACAAGAATAGTGTTGGGGTTTGTTCTAGGTGTGGTGATGTGATAGAGCCTTTGCCTAGTTTGCAATGGTATTTAAAAATGGGCGAGTTGGCGCGTATGGCGCTTGGGGCTTTGAGTGGTGGTAGTAAGGTTAGTAAGGGGTCTAAAAGTAAGGCGGGTGAGACGGCTAGTAGCGGTAGCAAAGTGAGTAAGGCTGGTGGGGCTGGTGGTTTAAACTTGTACCCAAAGCGTTTTGTAAAGCAGTACGAGCATTGGCTGAGTGATATTAAAGACTGGTGTATATCGCGCCAACTTTGGTGGGGGCAGCAAATCCCGGTGTATTACTGCGAGTGCGGAAAAACTTTTGCAAGTGTGAGTGAGCCTTTTAGTTGCGTGGCTTGTGGTGGCACAAAACTTAAGCAAGAGACAGATGTTTTAGACACGTGGTTTTCTTCTGCGCTGTGGCCTTTTTCTACTTTAGGTTGGGGCGGGGAGCAAATTACAAATTACAAATTACAAATTACAAATTGTAAATCGCAAAGTACAAGTGCAGACAAGGCGAATAATAACAAGGCTGACAAGGGCAAAGATGCGGGTGTGTCGGACTTAGACTATTTTTATCCGGGCGACGTTTTAGTAACGGGTTATGATATACTGTTTTTTTGGGTTATTAGAATGGTTTTTTCGGGGCTAGAGTTTTTGGGCGAGTTGCCTTTTAAAGATGTATTATTTAACGGCATTGTAAGGGACGGGCAGGGGCGAAAGATGTCTAAGTCGTTAGGCAACGGGATAGACCCTTTAGATATTATAGATGAGTATGGGGCGGACGCTATGCGGTGGGCTTTAATTAATGGAAGCACGATAGAGAGCGATATACGCTTTTCTAAAGAAAAAACTGAGAGCGCTAAGGGCTTTATAAACAAGATTTGGCAAGCGGCAAGGTTTGTTGAGATGAACAGTAGTGGTGCGGATAATACAAAAGCCGCGGGCAAGGCAGTAAAGGGTAACGACTTAGCCACGGATAACTCAGATGAACTAGATTTTAAAAAAATCAGCCTGTCTACTATTGATAAGTGGTTGCTTACAAAACTTAATTCGTGTGTGGCGGGTGTTACAAAACATTTAGAGAGTTACGAGTTTGGGCTTGCGGCAGAAAAACTTTATAACTTTACGTGGAGTGTGTTTTGCGATTGGTATATAGAGTTTGTAAAGGGCGAGTTAGCAGAGTTTACAAAGCCCGATAACGCAGGCAAGTTAAGCGCAAGCAAGGTAAGTGAGACAGGGGGCGGAATAGCGGTTTTAGATTATACGCTAAAAGCAATTTTAAAGTTGCTTCACCCAGTAATACCATTTGTAACAGAGCATATATACCATAATCTTACGGGCAGAAAAATTATTGTAAGTGAGTATCCGCGGGCTAGCGCCATACCAAAATTTGTAAAGGACGAAAAAGAGATTGATAGTTTGCTAGATGTTATCAGAAAAATTAGAAATGTAAAAGTAGAGTTTACAGGCTCGGCTTTTAAGCAAACAAAGTTATATTATGTTGCTAGTGCGACTATGCAAAAAAAGTTGAAAGATAATGTGCGCGCCCTTAAAAAGCAAGCGTATATATCTGATGTGATTTTTGTTAGCAAAGAGAGCGATATTACAGAGCGCTGTACAAAAATTGTAACAGACCTAGGGTTGTTTTTGTTGCCGATGGGAGAACTTATAGACACAGAAAAAGAAAAGGCAAGGCTGGGTGCAGAAATTGCAAAAGCAAAAGCTGAGATAGAAAGGGCAAAAGGCAAACTAGAAAATGTAGAGTTTACAAAAAAAGCGCCACCGAACTTGGTCGCGCAAGAGAGAGACAAACTGAAAAAGTATCAAGACTTATTAAGCAAACTAGAAAAAGAATTTAAAGACAACTACAAATAGTATTTTGCAAGAGGGTAATATGCAAGAGAATATACAGCAAGCGTGTGAGTTTTGCTTTGCTACAATTGCCGAGTTTAACGATATAAAACTTTTGGGGTGTGAGAGGTGTTACGTAATATTTTACAAGGCGCTTAAGCCGCAACTTGAGGCGTTTCATATGGCGGGTGAGTATGTCGGCAAGGGGGCGGGCAGTTTAACAAAGGCGTTAGACTTAAGTACTAAAAAAGATGTGGCGCGCGCGGCAGAAGTCGACACAGACAACACAATAATATCGACACGGGTGCGTTTTGCAAGAAACATAAGTGGCTATCCGTTTGTGCATAAATTAAAAGGCGCAGAGGCGGCAAGTTTAATAGACAAGGTTTACGCTAGCGCAAAAGAAGTTTTAGATAACCCACAACTTATACTGCTTAACAACATAACAAACAAACAAAAGTTGGGGCTTGCCTCGCTAAACTTAATAAGCACAAAACTTTTAAATCAAATATCAAGTGGCGGGCTTATACTAAGCAAAAACAAAACCATATCGATAATGCTTAACGAAGAAGACCACATAAGAGCGCAATGTATTTTAATGGGTGAGAGGGTAGACGAAGCCTTTTTAATGCTAGACGAGTTAGACAATATTTTAAATAAGATGTTGGGCTTTGCGTTTTTAGACAAATTAGGCTTTTTAACATCTTGCCCAACAAACTTAGGCACGGGGCTTCGGGTGTCTGTGTTGCTTTACTTGCCACACCTAACAGCAAGCGGCGAGATTTTAGAGATAAAGCGAGATGTTAAAGAAAAGGGTTTTGCGATAAGGGGCGTATACGGCGAAGGCACTAAAGAGATTGGCGCGAAGTATCAACTATCTAACGACACAACGCTAGGGCTTACGGAGGCTGAGTATATAAACAACCTAAAAAGGTTTACAAAACAAATAGTAGACGCGGAAAGAGAAACGAGATTATTAAATATTTAAGTATGGAGATATATTATGCAATTACACGGGTGGACAAAAAGTGTTTATAAAGTTTTAGATTTAGCAAGAGACTTTGCTTTAAGCATTAATAAAAAATGCGTAGGCACGGAAGACTTATTGGTTGGGCTTCGCGAGAATAAGTCGGCAGTTGCGGCGCGCCTTTTAGACAAGGCGGGTGTTAAAATTGCCATACTTAAAGAAACAGTTACAACAAACTATAAGTTGGGGAAAGATTTGCAAGGAGACTACACGCCCTCGGCAAAGCGCATTTTAAAAAATTCTAGCCGACTTGCTGTGTCGTTTGGCGATAGTTATACAGGCACAGAGCATATCCTTTTAGCAATTTTAGAAGATGGCGAAAATATCGCTTGCGATATCTTAAAAGACACATTTAAAATTGATGTTGCAAGTTATAAGGCTGCTATACGGGAGGGTATAAAAGAGGGTATTAGTGCCGAAAAAAGTAAAGGCGCAAATAAAAGCGCGGGGAATAATGTTGGCGCGGGCGGTGGCGTATTGGGTGAGACCTTTGATGGCGTTTTAAGCGCAAGCATACAAATGGAAATAGACCCAGACGAAGAGTATAAAAAGCGGTTCGGCACGCTTGGCTCTGTTAAATTGCCAGAACTTAATATGGAGACTTACGGCATAGACTTAACCAAAATGGCTTTTAGGGGCGAACTCGACCCAGTTATTGGCAGAGAAGATGAGATAGAGCGCGTAATACAAATATTATCTAGAAAATCTAAAAACAATCCGGTTTTGGTGGGGGAGAGCGGAGTTGGTAAGTCTGCAATTGTAGAGGGGCTAGCGCAAAATATTGTAAACGGAAAAGTACCATCTAGTTTAAAAGGCAAAATTGTTTTTTCGTTAGATGTTAGCAAACTTGTTGCCGGCACAAGATATAGGGGGGATTTTGAAGAGCGACTGAAAGAAATTATAGAGCAAATTCAAACCAGCGGCAACATAATTTTGTTTATAGATGAGATTCATACCATTGTAAAATCTAGCGGTATGAAGGGCGAGCAGGACGCGTCCGACATACTAAAGCCACTACTATCTCGCGGAAAACTACAAACCATAGGCGCAACCACGCTAGACGAATATCGCACATACATAGAAAAAGACGGCGCTCTAGAGCGTCGCTTCCAGCCTGTGTTTGTAGAGCCACCAAGCGTAGAGCAAACAATCACAATACTTTTCGGGCTTAAAGATACTTACGAGGCGTTCCACAAAGTGCAGATTACAGATGAGGCTATTGTTGCGGCGGCACAACTCTCAGACAGATACATAACAGACCGCTACTTACCAGACAAAGCAATAGACTTAATAGATGAGGCGGCATCGCGCCAAAAAATAAGCGCAAATGTAGAGCCGCTTAAACTTAAAGAAAAAAGGCGAGAGTTAGAAACGCTAAAAGCAGAAAAGTCGGAAGCGCTAAGGCGAGAGTCTTACACGCAACTAACAAAATTTCAAACAAAAATAGAAGCGCTAGAGGCTCAAGTAACAAGCCTTCACACAGAGTGGCTTACACAAAACAAGTTTGGCTCGCCAAAAATAACGGCGGAAGATATCGCGCTTATCATAACTCAGAAAACGGGCATACCGCTAGGTCGCATAAAAGAAAACGAGAAAGCAAGGCTGTTGGGCTTAGAAGACGCGCTTACAAGGCGCGTAATTGGTCAGCCAGATGCTATAAGTGCGGTGTCGCGCGCTATAAAGCGTGCGCGCGCAGGGCTAAAAGACCCAAAGCGACCGGTCGGCTCTTTCATCTTTTTAGGTCCGAGCGGGGTTGGTAAAACTGAACTTGCAAAATCTTTGGCGGACGTATTTTTTGCGGGTCAGCATAATATTGTTAGAATAGATATGTCAGAGTATGCAGAAAAGCACGCGGCGTCTAAACTTATCGGAAGCCCGCCCGGCTATGTAGGCTACGAAGACGGCGGCTTTTTAACAGAGCAAATAAGGCGCAAACCGCACTCTTTAATTTTACTAGATGAAATAGAAAAAGCGCACGTAGATATTTTCGATTTACTGCTTCAAATTTTAGATGATGGTCACCTAACAGATTCTCAAGGCGTGCAGGTAGATTTTAAAAACACCATAATTATAATGACATCTAACATAGGGGTGTCGGGGCTTAGTTACGCAGATAGTTATAACATAGGGTTTGAAACAGAAAAAGAGCAAGAGCAAAAAGAGCAAGAACTAAAGCACGAAGATTTACAACAAGCAAAACAAAAAGACTATCTAATGCAAGCGCTTAAGGCTCATTTCAAGCCAGAGTTTTTAAACAGGATAGATGAAGTTGTTATTTTTAACTATCTTACCAAAACAGACATAGCAAGCATAGCGGGCATTATGGTCACAAAACTTTTAAATAAATTACAAAGCAAAGGCATAAACCTAAGTTTTAAAGAAGCCGCGGTTCACCAAATAATTTCTACAGGCTACTCGAAAGAATACGGCGCGCGCCCACTAAGAAAAAACCTAGAGCGCTTTATAGAAGACCCACTAGCAGAACTAATTCTAAAAGGCGGAGTTAAAGAGGGCAGAGCAATCTCAGTAGACTACATAGGCGGCAAATTCATTTTTGGCTAAAGGTGAAAATGTACCCTGAGCGAGTTGTCACGCCGAGCGAGAGAGTTGTCACCTTGGGTGGTTAGAGTTGTCACCCTGAGCGCAGCGAAGGGTCTAGCGAAGCGAAATTCAAAATAGCAGATACTGTAAACTTTATTTGAAGTGCGGCTACGCCTAGATTCTTCGCCGTTGGCTCAGAATGACATTTAAAAGGTGACAAATTTTCACTTAAGAGATATTTTTACTATGGTTGTCACCCTGAGCGTAGCGAAGGGTCTAGCGAAGCGGAATTTCAAAATATCAGATACAGCAAACTTTATTTGGAGAAAAATGGCTTACTATGTTTATATGTTAACAAACCACTCTAACTCAGTATTATACACGGGAGTTACAAATAATTTAGAAAGAAGGTTGTACGAGCATAAGAACAACTTGCTTTGCAATAATACTCAAAACCCAAGCACATTTACAAAGCGTTATAATTGTTATAAACTTGTGTTCTTAGAGCAAACAACTTGCGTTTATTCTGCAATAGCAAGGGAAAAGCAGATAAAGGGTTGGACTAGGCAAAAGAAAAATAACTTAGTAGAAACCTTAAATCCAGAGTGGGACGATTTAGCAAAAAATTGGGTTTAGGTTATAAGAAGTTGTTACTATTGTTGTCACGCCGAGCGAGAGAGTTGTCACCCTCAGTGATTAGAGTTATCACCTTGGGTGGTGAGAGTTGTCACCCTGAGCGAAGTCGAAGGGTCTAGCGAAGCGGAATTTCAAAATAGCAGATACATCAAACTTTATTTGAAGTGCGGCTGCGCCTAGATTCTTCGCCGTTGGCTCAGAATGACATTTAAAAAAGGTGACAAATTTTCACTTAAGAGAAGTTGTTACTATTGTTGTCACGCCGAGCGAGAGAGTTGTCACCCTGAGCGCAGCGAAGGGTCTAGCGAAGCGGAATTTCAAAATAGCAGATACAGCAAACCTTATTTGTAGTGCGGCTGCGCCTAGATTCTTCGCCGTTGGCTCAGAATGACATTTAAAAAAGGTGACAAATTTTCACTTAAGAGATATTTTTACTATGGTAGTCACCCTGAGCGTAGCGATGGGTCTAGCGAAGCGGAATTTCAAAATAGCAGATACATCAAACTTTGTTTTAAGTGTGGCTGCGCCTAGATTCTTCGCCGTTGGCTCAGAATGACATTTAAAAATGGTCAAAAACACTTTGACTTTTATAAAAATTATGTTATAATGGTTAGATAATAAAAACGCAGGGAGGGGTTACGTGGCTAGTAAAAAATTGTTTAGGGCTGGTCACTTAAAAAATAAATTATGATTCAGGCAGTTAATGTATCACTACAATTTGGCGGGCAGGTGCTTTTTCAAGATGTAAACTTAAAGTTTACAAAGGGCAATTGCTATGGAATAATAGGGGCTAACGGGGCAGGCAAGTCTACCTTTTTGCGTATATTGTCGGGCGAGTTAGATGCAAACAAGGGCGAGATAGCGCTAGACAAAAGGGCTAGAATATCCGTACTTACGCAAAACCAAAATGCATACGATGCTCAGACAGTTATAGACACGGTGTTAAGCGGGCATACAAAACTAGCGCAGATTCAAGCCGAGATGGATGCGCTGTATGCAAAAGGCGACGCTTTCAGCGATGCCGACGGCATTAAAGTAAGCGAACTACAAGAAGAGTTTGCCGAGTTGGGCGGTTGGGAAGCAGATTCTCAAGCGGCAAGTTTACTAAACTCTTTAGGCATACCAGAGTCTGATTTTTATATTATAATGGGAGAGTACGACACCAAAAAGAAAGTTAAGGTTTTACTTGCGCGCGCGCTTTTTGGTAACCCAGATGTGCTTATTTTAGACGAGCCTACAAACAACTTAGATATCAAAACAGTTATGTGGCTAGAAGATTTCTTACTAGATTTTGAAAACACAGTTATAATCGTATCTCACAACCGCCACTTTCTAAATAAAGTTTGCACGCACATTTGCGATATAGACTACAAAAAAATAAATATGTTTTTGGGTAACTACGACTTTTGGTATGAGACAAGCCAACTAATTTTGCGCCAGAAAAAAGATGCTAACAAAAAGGCAGAGACGCGCGCTAAAGAACTTAAAGAGTTTATCCAACGCTTCAGCGCTAACGCGGCGCGCTCTAAGCAAGCAACTTCCAGAAAAAAAGAGTTAGAAAAACTTACAATAGAAGATATCCGCCCATCTACGCGCCGCTATCCATACGTAGACTTCAAGCCAGAAAGAGAGGCGGGCAGAGATATCCTTACAGTAGACGGGCTAACAAAAAAGGGGCTGTTTAAAGATGTATCTTTCACGCTTAATAAAGATGATAAGATAGCGTTTTTATCAGACAACACGCGCGTTATAACAACGCTTTTTAATATACTGATGGGGGAAGAAAAAGCGGATAGTGGCACTTTTAAATGGGGCGCAACAATAACGGCAAGTTATCTGCCAGAAGATAATTCTAAATATTTTAAGGGCGTAAACCTATCTATTGCAGATTGGCTAAAGCAATTCAGCCCAAAAGACCAAACCGAGAGTTTCATACGTGGCTGGCTAGGCAGAATGTTATTTAGCGGAGAAGAGGCAGATAAAAAAGCAAGTGTACTATCGGGTGGCGAAAAAGTTAGGTGTATGCTAGCAAAAATGATGCTTACGGGCGCAAACGCACTAGTAATGGACGAGCCAACAAACCACCTAGACCTAGAAAGCATAACCGCCCTAAACAAAGGTATGACAAACTTCAAAGGCAACATACTATTTACAACGCACGACCACGAGATAATAAACACAGTAGCAAACCGCATCATAATAATAAACGACACAAAAGAATTCGACAAAGAAATAACCTACAACGACTATCTAGAGACCATTAGAAAGAAAAAGTAGTGGCGCTCAGGGTATAAAATTTCTTGCTAAGTGCCACGCGCTCGGAGTGTTAAATTTCTTACTGAGTGCCTCCGCAGTTTTGTAGGTATGGTTTGGCTTAAGAGTTGCGGGCGTAGTCACAATGCCGAAATTTTACACATTCTCGCGCTAGCATTCACCACAACTTAGAACTTTAATAGTAAATTAGGCTTACTAATTCAATTTAGGGTCGCTCTGAATAGGGCGACTTTTTGTTTTTAGCGCTATATTTTGGGTCAGTCAACACGTCCCCGTGACCCAGAAAGGCTTTTCTAAATGGGGAAGCCCTTTTTCAATTTAAACAAGCATTTTCGTGTTTAATTTAATACACAAAAGTTTGTTGTTAATATTTGTTAAAAGTTTGTTCATATGCTTGACTTTTTTTTTTTTTTGATAAAATATACTTATACACTTTAACATATTTTTAATATGTTTGCGCCTAATCAGGCAAGGTTTATTAAGTAAATATTAAAATCAAAATAAAATGTCACCCTGAACGTAGTGA